>Ga0326727_10004625_pt1 | contig 40913 bp, 43 predicted proteins | sample MB2enrmetagenome_FD_207643 | JGI IMG/M metagenome (GOLD analysis project Ga0326727, IMG submission 207643) | Lab enriched peat soil microbial communities from McLean, Ithaca, NY, United States - MB29MY | ecosystem: Environmental > Terrestrial > Soil > Wetlands > Peat | place: USA: New York...
GTCAGCATCTCCTTTCAATGTCTCCTCTCTCGGATGGTTCCGAGAGCATGGAGCAAGATGCTGGGGTGGGTCAATTTTCGACGCCCATTTGGGCTAAAAGTGGGTCATTTTTGCACGCCCGCTAACAGCCAGGGTAGATAATGTCACCATAACAGCTAGTACTACTACTCCAGTTAGTTTAACATTGCAGCCTCCGGTGATTCCAACTATTACATTACCAAGTTCGGTTACTTCACAAACTAATTACACAATATTACTATCAACATTACCGTCCAACATCACATTTTATCAACTTCAGCAAGGTTTATTACCAGTTACGGCGGAAGGTGCATATCCCACTGGCACTGTTATTGGTTCGATGGGCCTTGACAATATGGGCAACATTGATGTGACAAATACACCGCAGGTATTGTCGAGCGGCAATTTGTATTTGAGCTTCCTTTTTGTGGATGCAGTATCAAAACAATACGGCCACGGCTTTACTGTTTGGTACTTATGGCCTGATCCCGCCCACGGCGATGCGGCATTATCTATACCTATTCAACCGCCCAGCGGCGGGGCGTCGATTGGGATTACTTACTAAACAGACCTGGAACCAAATTTAATATATTTGTCAACAAAGACATCATTTTAAAACCATTCAGGAGACAGGGAGGAATAATGAGCGCATACACTATCGATATGAAGGCTGCCCTTGACAAACTGGACAGCGTTAAACCGGCATATGGCAAAGAAGCTATTGAAAAGCAATTACAAGAACTCGCCCCGGAAATTGCTCAAAAACTCGATAATTTACATGATGGAACTCGATGCATTTGGCCAGATGTGGTAGCAATAATGAATAAAATTGGATGGCAAATTGGAGGGGCAAACAACGCCAAAAAAACAGACAAGCTTTGGCATGAATTCGAGAAGGCTTTTGGGTGGAAACGACCTTAATGGGGAAACATTTTTAGGTGGTGACTCGCAATATTGCAAGTCACCACCTAAAATAGGAGGGGGGATTATGAAAACGTTTAAATTACTATCCATTGCTTTTTTGTTATCGATTTCAATTTCTTCAACATCATTCGCACTATTCGGAGTAGGGGATATAGTTTCTGACCCATACGAAGAAGCTCTTACAACTATTAAAAACATAAAAGATTTAATTTATCAAACATGGCATAAAGTCAGTGCTGAATATAATTGGACAATTCAAGCTTATAACGAAGGTCAAATGATAGTTCATCAAATTGAACAAATACAAAATGAATACAACCAAATCCAACAAATGACAACGGCATTGCAAGGCATTAATCCAAGCTCATTCAGCACTTTAAAAAGTAGTTTACAGGATACGTACAACAAATCTCAATCCATATTTAATAATATGCGCGGAATGACAAACACGGTTTCTGACGTACAAAACAAATTTGAATCAACCTATCCAGCCATGAATTCAATGGGACAAATGGACCCTGCCGGATGGAAAACCATTGTTGACACCACTACTACAGATCAAAGAAACAATATTTACAACGCTCAAATCAAAGCCGCAAATATCCAAGCTATGAACACCGATCTACAAACTAAACTTAATACCATGACCACACAAAATACCAACGTCCAAGGTATCAAAGAAGCCGCACAGTTGGGCAATCAAATCGCAATTCAGCAACAACAGCTTGCAATGGAAACCAACGCAAATCTAGCTTTAATGCTCAAACAAAACGCTGATAATATCAATAATCTACAAATGCTCCAACAGGCAATGCAGCTTGAGGCCAACAAAACATTTACCTATACCAAAACCCCCGCCACTACTCAGGGAGCAGGGCTTTATCAGATTAAATAACGGATTTCAATTAGCTAAAACCGTCCGGTACGGGTGCTATGCTACAAATTGAAGCCGCTCTGATGGGCGGCTTTCTTGTTGGTGGCTACTATCCGCAGATTACGAAAACTGACGGCAATTGCGCCCAGTACGGGCGCTATGTCAAGTACACATACATAAACAATAAATAACGGTTGATTTCTTCTTAATCAGAGAATATAGGATTATTTACAACATTGACGACAGAAAGGCAGAGGAATGGCGAGAGTAACTGACAGCATAGATCATCTTGCCCTTACGCGGCTCGTAGAGGCCCAGGCGGTACGAGGTGCAGACGTGGTAGGCCAGCCTGGAGGCTGGGGGATTGTTATAAAGTACGGGATGGTGGAGCGACCACTTGTAACCAGGAGCGGCAGTTTGCGGTTGTTCAAACGGTTTGATTCGCTGGTCGCCTATCTCAAAGATATGGGTATTGCCAAATATGTTGTTGACGCTTCAAATTACGACCCCACAGTGGCTAGGAGTACCATTGTCAGGCCCGATGCATCCAGGAGGCTTAAACAGGCATTCCAAGCGCTAGAGCAGATCAGCAACCATGTACAAAGCGATAGATGCACGAGATAATAGCGAAGTCGTGATCATTGAACGCAGGCTTGTTACATCCCCGACGGAGGCATAGATGGCAACTGTAAGTCAAGGAGTTCAACTCTCACAATCTGACATAATTGGCATTGTCGGCGCGGCGGCTACTATAGTAGTTGGTGTAGCCACCTGGTTTATTTCTGCTTATTTAGCAAAGAGATCCATGCGTACCTCTGAACTCTCTTATCGTATGCGTATTACTCCCCTCTTGAATAAAAAACTATTCAAGGAAGCTGACAAGCTCGAAATCAAATACAAACAGGACATCATTGACGAATTAGTTTTTTTGGAAGTTGATATTATAAACAGCGGAAATTCTGCAATAAAAAATCCTCCGATAAAAATCACCTCAAGAGATGCAACATATATAATCCCAGCGTACATCGAAGATATTCCAGATGGATATGATTCACTTTGGGAAATTGTACGTGAAGACGGTGAAACATGTCTAATAAAAGCAGACCACATCAACCCAGGCCAGGTCATAAATGCAAAGTTCCTGTTGGATATTATGCCGCCCAAGGAGCCAATCTTCAGTTGTCCCGTCCCTGATCTAAAAATCAAACGAATCAGTGAGTTGACTGTGTCACCAATAGCAACGACCTTACTTGAGGCGTTTTATCCAAGCTTGGCTCATGTCGTAAAGGCTTTGATCAATTAGTAGAAATGGAATTGACAGTACGAATATCCGGGATTGTCGGACGATATCATCACCGAACTTCTCAAACCGTTCAACCCTTAGGGGGGCAGGTACAAAAAGCTGAATTAAGTTTAAAGCGGGGGTCTGCCTTCGATAAAAGCAAATGTAGAATGGTTGAAGGAAAGCAAGATGAAGATATGGATATTTATCCAGTTGTCTGTATAATGCCAGAAACTTAGCATATTCTGTTATGGCAACAAATCCGGATCAATACAGAATTCAGACACTGCAAGAGAGGGAGCCCCAGTGAATCCATATATTCAATCGATTACCATAAAAAAAATTCGTCATCTGCGCGACTTGACCATAGAACTTTCACCGGAAAACGAGCCCGGAATGAAACACCTCATTCTGACCGGAAGGAACGGTAGTGGCAAAACTTCGCTATTGAGTGCCCTGCGGGATTATTTATCCGGGATACCGTCAAATAATTTGCAGCATGTTGAGCAATGGCGATCTGCCATTGCAATGTGGGAAACGCGCATTTCTGAAATTGACAAAAACCTTTCACAGTACGACGAGCAAACCAAAATACGATTTTCAAATGAAAAGCTTCAGCTAATTGGCAATATAAAAAATCATAAACAAATACTTGCAAATTTCGAGGCGCTAGACATTCGGATTCCGTATCTATCACAAACAATTTCCGAGTACAACGACGGTTCTTTTATTTTAGTGTTCTTCGCGGCAAAACGCGCAAATGCCGCAAGCGTCACAAACACAATCAAGTCGGTAACATTCCAAGATAAGTACAATTTGACTGATAGCGCCGCAACGCTCTTTGTCCAATATCTGGTCAGTCTCAAGGCGCGACGTTCATTTGCCAAAGACGCGAATGATTTTGACGAAGCTAAAAAGATCGATAGCTGGTTCGAAAAACTTCTCGGAGCCCTACGCGACCTGTTCGACGACCAAGGGCTTGAGCTACTATTCGACACCGAAAAATTCAACTTCAATCTGCAGCTCAGCGATGGTCACGAGCCGTTTGATTTCAACACCATGTCAGACGGATATTCTTCTGTGCTCAACATCGTTTCGGAACTGATCATGAGAATGGAAAAGAAGTCATCTAGAATTTACGATCTTTCCGGCATTGTCCTTATTGATGAGATCGAAACTCATCTCCATATTGATCTGCAAAAGAAAATCCTGCCATTCCTTACTTCGTTCTTTCCTAAGGTGCAGTTTATTGTCACCTCTCATTCACCTTTTGTCCTCAATTCAATTCCTGATGCTGTCATTTACGACCTCGAAAAACGAATTCGGGTTGAAGATCTGAGTGGATACTCCGCCGATGGCATTGTAAAAGGTTACTTCCTTACGGATGAATACTCCCAGGAATTGAAAGGGCGGGTTGAGCGGTACAAAGAGCTTGCAGCGAAGAAATTAGCTAACGACGATGAGCAGGATGAGTTAGATGGTTTAGATGATTATTTCAGGAATCTCCCAACCTTTTATGCGCCGGAGCTTCAGGCAGAGATACGCCAGATTCGACTCAGCAGGGGTGAGCGTGCATGATTGCCGTTATAAGAACCCTGCCTGGACCTGTTGAAGAACTTAATGCGGAGAAGCAGAAGCCTAACGGCACCTATCGCCTTCAATCTGTAATCAATCAGCTCAAGGCCGATTTTTTCAACAAATGCTATCTCTGTGAATTAAGGGCTCCAACTTCCATCAACGTCGAACATAGAATCCCGCATTGCGGCAATGATGCTGACCTTAAGTTTAGTTGGGTAAACCTTTTATGGGCTTGCGGGCATTGCAACGGCACAAAGGGAGATCGCTATCACCCCATACTTGATTGCACAGATGAAAATATGAGAGTACTCAACCGACTAGATTTTTCATTTGAGGCATTCCCTCTGCCACGGGTTATGGTCCGTGAACTCGATAATAACGAAGATACGATAAATACGGCCAACTTGTTGAATGCGATTCATAGCGGGTCTGAAACCGCCCGGATTCGCCAAGTCGAGGCCGCAAACCTATGTAGTGCGATTTTGGAGGAATTCGACAAGTTCCTTCGTTTGATTGAGAACTACAAAGACGCTCAATCAGAACAAAGGGAATCGCTGTCTCGTAGAATCAGAAGAGCATTGAGTAAGGAAGCTGCATTTACTGCAATTAAAGCTTGCTATATAAAGCGACACCAATATTTGAGAGAAGAATTTGGAGATGCGATTCAGGAATTTTAAATTGAAATTTGCACCGATTCAAAGTGGATAATTTATCCTGATAGTACCCATGGCGTACCCTCATATGGTTATTGCTGTATAACTAATTAATATTATTAATATAGGTTATATTGATCTGGAACATTCCCTAATCAATGACACACAACTCTAAAATCAACCCATTCCTACCTATATCCTACCTAATGTCAATATCCACCAAAACAAACAAGTATTTTCAATATGTTATATTCAACAACAAACTATAAGGCATACAAGGACCGAAGCTGATTATCCGGTCAGCCTCCGCTGTTCAATGAGCGCCTTCAGGGGGACGAGGAGCGCATCCTCAAAGCGGATGCCACCGCGTCCCCTTCCCATCTCTTGCCCCTGCTCGATACCGTGAAAATCCGAGCCGCCGGTCGCCAGCAGCCCCAGGTCTCCGGTAATCCGTTGCAGTACCGCCATCTCCTCCGCTTGCGCCATGCTGTTAAAGACCTCGACCCCATCCAGTCCCAGCTCCGCCAACTCCGAGATGATGCTGCGCAGCTCAGGGCGCAGCGTGCTGATACTCGTGGGGTGTGCCAGGACCGCCACCCCCCCCAGCCGCCTGATGGTGGCAATGGCGTCGTCCATCGGCCAGTAAAGCTTTGGGACATTGCAGGGAACCAGATACCGCCGGAAAGCTTCCTCAACAGAACCCGCAAAACCCCGCCCGATCATGGCGCGGGCAATATGGGGCCTGCCGATGGTCTCCCGGGCAAGCATACTCACTTCTTCGAACCCGATTTCGTCCCTCCCCTCCCACGCCAAGCGTTCATTGACTGCGGCGAGGATATCCCTGCTGCGGTTTTCCCGCCGTTCCCGGAGTTGATTCAGCCGTTCCAGCAGCCCGCTGTCACCGCAATCCAGACCGTACCCCAGAAGGTGCACATCCTTATAGGACTTGAACTGCACCGAAAGCTCAATTGCCGGCACCACCTCGATGCCCCGCTCCTCCCCGGCGGCAATCCCTGGAAAAACACCTGCCACCGAATCATGATCGGCGATGGCGATGGCACTCAACCCCTGAGCCTGTGCCCGCTCAACCAGTTCCAGCGGGGAAAGGCAACCATCGGAAAAACTGGAATGGACGTGCAGGTCTATGTAGTTCCCATTCGGTGCATACTGTATCATAATGTCCATACTAACCTTGTCTCGGTAAAAGTAAAAGCGCTATTGCATGCCCCCACTCGTTCAGGTACTATTTTGCCATGAAACCTGACGACATACACCGCATTATGGCCGTCCTTCGCGAGGAATCCCGCTCCTGGCGCACGCCGGCCGTCACCATCGTTGCCGAAGACAGCCGCAGCCCTTACAAGGTACTGGTTTCCTGCATCATCTCCCTGCGCACCAAGGACGACGTGACGGCACAGGCCTCCAAAAGGCTGTTCGAACACGCCGCCACCCCCGAGGCTATGCAGCAGCTGCCCGCAACAGAGATCGCCAAACTGATCTACCCGGCAGGCTTCTACCGTACCAAGGCCGAGCAGATCCTGGTGATATCCCACAGGCTGGTGGCAGAATTCGGCGGCAGGGTGCCGGACAGCATGGACGAGTTGCTCACCTTCAGGGGCGTGGGTCGCAAGACCGCTAATCTCGTGTTGACCTTGGGGTTCGGCAAGCCGGGGATCTGTGTCGATACCCATGTTCACCGTATCTGCAACCGCTGGGGATACGTGGCGACCAGGACACCCGACGCTACCGAAATGGCGCTGCGTGCACAGCTTCCGCCCGAATACTGGATTGAGATCAACGATTTGCTGGTGGCTTTCGGCCAGAACCTCTGCTCCCCCGTATCGCCGCGCTGCTCCATCTGCCGCCTGAACGAATTCTGCTCGCGCGTTGGTGTAACCCACTCGCGCTGAAGCAGGTAATGCCGGCTGCGTGCCACATTGATTTAAAATACTGTTTGAATATTGATTTGCAGGTTGCAAGCGGTAAAATTATTAGGTAAAATCTCTCAATGTTTATGTAATAACAATATAGCAGGAGGCCCAATAATGTTGAGAAAAATCGGATTCATCGGACTTGGCACCGTTGGCCGGCATATGGCCGCCAACCTGACCAAGGGGAGTTATGAACTGACGGTTTTCGATACGGACGCCACCGCCGTGAACGAACTGGTCGGACTGGGCGCCCTTGCTGCACACTCTGCCGCCGAAGCCGCCAGGGACCGCGACCTGGTTATCGCCATCGTCCCGGAAGGAGAAGAGTTGGGGCAGATCTTCTTTGGGGAGAGCGGCATCCTCACCGGTATCGGCGGCGGTACGATCCTGGCGGACATGGGGTCCCACTCCCTGGAGACCACCATGAAGATGGCCGATGAGTGCGCCAAGAAGCGGGTCCTGTACCTGGACGCGCCGGTCTGGGGGAGCAAGGAACATGCCGCCAACGGTCTTCTGACCATCATAACCGGCGGCGACCCGTCACTGGTGGGGAGATGCCGCGAGCCCTTTTCCTGTTTCGGCCTCAACATCATCCACGTGGGACAGGTGGGGGACGCCACCAAGATGAAATTCATCGTCAACATGGTGCAGGCCGAACTGGTGCAGGTTCTGGCAGAAGGCTTGGTATTCGGCGACAAGCTGGGATTCACCGCCGACAAGATCCTGGAGGTGCTCGACACCCGCGGCGTCGCCTCCCCCCTGTTCCACCTCAAGGGACGCGCCATGGCAAGGGGAGAATTTACGCGCAGCCTGGCGCTCAAGTACGTCCATGAGCAGCTCCACATAGTCCTGGATGCGGCCCGCCAACTGGGCCTCAACCTGCCCGCAGCCGAGGCGTCTTGCAAGGTCTATGGAAAGGCGGTTGAAGAAGGCTGGGGCGAGGAAGACTTCTCGGCGGTCATCAAGGCGTTGCGCTAGGAGGTTTTTCAAAAGCCTGCTAGGGCGGTGATACCGGTTCAATGCCAAAGTCCCTTGCAAAAGCGGTTTGATAGCGATTGATCTGGAATGCGCATGAGGCGTCCAGCTTGCTGGGCGTCTCTTTTCTTTTGTCGCATAAGGAGCATACAATGAACACCCCATTCCGCCCCCGCCCGGTCTACGTGGCAGCTTCCTGGATGGCCCCGGTGGGGCGCTACAACGGCAAGGACAAGGAGAACCTCTCCTTCCTGGAGATGGCCGAACGCTGCGAGACGGTGTTCAACGGCAGCCCGGTGCGGCGGCGCGACATCGAGGCGGTGGTGGTCGGTAGCCAGAACCCGTCCGCCTTTTCCGGCGTGGACAACACCGCGGCAAAGATCGCCGGGATTCTCGGCATCTCCGGGGCCAGGTCCGTGCTGATCGACACGGCCTCATCCTCCGGGGCCTCGGCCTTTGAGAGCGCCTACCTGGAAGTAGCGTCGGGGCGCTTCGACCATGTACTGGCCATCGGCATCCAGAAGATGAGCGACGCCTCCACCACGGAATCGACCCGGATCATCGCCGGGGTGATCGACAGGGATGAGGCGGAATTCGGCCTGACCATGCCGGCATGCGGCGCCCTGGTGGCCCGAGCGCTGAAGGAGCGGCTGGGCTTGTCCGACGAAGAATGGACCGCCTACGCGGCCCTCTTGACCCAACGCAGCCAGCGCTTTGCCGTGCAAAACCCGGATGCACATCTACGGACGGCCATCGAGGTGGAGGACTACTACCGCCAGATCGCCGGCAACAAAAACTATCTCTATTGGTATCCTCTCCGTTACCACGACTACTGCCCCATGTCCGACGGCATGGCAGCGGTCATCCTGACCGCGAAGCCCCAGGATGTGCTGGTCAGCGGCGTGGGGAGCGCCACCGACATCCCCACCATCGCCGACCGCAACTATTTCCACTCCTTCCCCGCCACGGTCATCGCCGCCGGCTACGCCTACGGCATGGCCGGCATCAGGGACATCCGCACCCTGGAGGGCAAGCTGCACGTCAATATGCACGATCCCTTCAACGGTTTCGGCCCCATCAACCTGGTGGATTTGGGAATCGTCAGCCGCAACCGCCTCATGGACGCCCTGCTGGACGACACCGTGACCGGCCCGGCCGGCGCCTTCCCCACCAACCTGACCGGCGGCCTGAAGGGGCGAGGCCACCCCTTGGGGGCCACCGGCATGATCCAGATCGTGGAGAATCACCGCCTGATACAAGAGCAGGGGTTCGGAGCCGGCTTGTCCCACTCCATCGGCGGCCCGATCAACAACAACGTGGTGACCCTTTTAGAGCGAAGCGACCAGTACCATAACCGACGCCACGAACCGTACAAACCTTGGGGGCTTCCCTCCCTGGGACGGCTCAAGCCCAAGAACGTCACCATGGACGCTCTTCTGGCGGCAACTCCGTCGGTGGAAGGCTCCTTCGTCACCTCCACCGCCCGCTTCGATTACAAAACCGGCCGGCCGGAGGTGGTCATCCTGATCGTGGCCTGCCGGCTCGACGGTGCAAAGTATAATTTCCTGTTCGGTATCGAGGGGGAACATTACGACCAGGTGGCCGGCATCGAGCGGGGCGCTCCGGTCTCCGTGGAGCGTCTGGACGACAGGGTCCTGGTCAACCGCATGCCGGTGCGCAAATTCTACACCCGCACCATCAACGGTTTGGTGGAGTTGGCCGGGGGCGGATGGAAGAGGCTGATTGGGAGAGGGTAGAACTCTGCTAAATTACGATTGGATTGCCATGTCGAGGTAGGTCAATAATGGTAGCGCGCCTGAAGAAAATCGATGCGGTTATCGCGGACAAGATAGACTATGCGATGCTCTTGGGTGAGCCGCCGCGACCAGGCGCCCGCCAAAAGATATTTGAGCGGTTCAGGTTTCCCGATGCCGCTGAAAGGATCGCGCATGATCGCTTCCACCAGGTCCAAGGCCCGCAACGCAATCTTCCGATCAGTCTCCACCCAATACCGCAGATCCTCGCGGAACTCAGGCTGGAAAACCGCTTCACGCTGGTTACTTTTCAAGACCAAGCCCGCTGCGAAGCGACTCCAGCGATGAGGCCTCCCCGCCACCCTTCAACGCACGTTCCAAGGCAGAAAAAAGCCTTTCGGCATTTTTGGGGGAACGCACCAGATGAACGCTTTCCACAAGGCTTTGAAGTTCATCCGCGGCAATCATGGCCACATTGTTTCCCTTGCGGCGACGAATGACGACGATCTCCCGGTTATCCGCAACCTCGTCGCAGAGTCCGGCAAAATTTGCCCTGGCATTGGTATACGTAGTTTGCAGCATCTGCGCACCTCCATAACTTGTACAGACTTACAGTACAACAGATGTTTATTCAGGTCAATGCATTTGGTGATTAACGTCGATCTTCCGCCAACGATCAAGTCCCCCTTTAACAAAGGGGGATTTAGGGGGATTTGCCCTTGATCTTTAATCAAATCCCCCCTGCCCCCCCTTTTTTAAAGGGGGGAACCATGTAGCTGAAGATGAGCGCTAATCCGGTGACATTACACAAAGTATTACCTAAACTACAAAGTAATACCAAACAATAATGTCTTACAGGAGGTTCCATGCTGTCATCCGTCACCACAAAAGGCCAGGTCACTATCCCGGTGGATATCCGGTCCCTCTTCCATATTCGCCCGAATGACCGGGTTGATTTTATCGTGGAAGGTGATCGAATCATCCTTACTCCGGTTAAGAGCCTCAAGGATTTGCGCGGGGCCGTGAAGGCGGCTGGCAGCGGTGATGCGGCAGACGAGCGGGCCGCCGTTAAAACCACCGTTGCCAAGCGGGTCAGGGATGAGATGGCATGAAGGCGTGCTTTGTCGATACGAACTTTTTTATCCGCTACCTCACCAACGACGACCCGGTCAAAGCCGACAGGGTAGAGAGATTATTGGACGATGCCGCCGCGGGTAAGATGAAACTGGTCACCACCGAGATGGTCATCGCCGAGGTGGTCTGGGTCCTGGAATCGGGTCATTCGCTTAAAAATGTCTCTATCGCTCCACTGGTACGTGGTATCCTGGCAACGCCCGGCCTGGATGTTATCAATGGGGCGCTGGTGGCCCGAGCTATCGAGATCTATGAATCAACCAACATTGATTTTATCGACGGCTATAGTGCGGCGGCCATGGAAAAACAGGGGATAACCGAACCCTACTCGTTTAACCGCAAGCATATCTCCCGACTCAAGGTGACTGACAGGAAAGAGCGTAAAAGCTTAACGCTGAACTCGTCTTGCGCGAGCCCCGCTATTCTGTTAATATGACGCTGATTTTATTGAAAATGCCGTAGAAGTGAGCGTATCGGCCGTCGAGCAGGACGGCCATGCCGGCAATGGCCGTGGCTTCTCGGCAACCTGCAGATGCATTCCCCCTGCATTGACGGGCGGATAAAGGAGGAATACCTTGAAAGAGACGGATTACAGACCGTGGTAGTGTCGGACGAGAAGTGGAGGCAATTTGTGCTGGCCCCCCTGATCGGCGTCTACCTCCTGACCATGCTCATTACCCTTTCCCACCTTGGCGAGACTTTTCCCTTTATGGGGAAACAGTACTCGGGAGATGCCAGCGAATCGATAATCTTTGCCGACTGCGTCATCTCTTTGTACCTCATTGCCGGAATCCTGAAGCGGCAACGACTCACCCTCTGGCTGCTCATCGCCTACAATTTCGTCAACAGCTTTAATGGGATCGCCAACCTCTTTCTGCTCCCTGTCCAGCAGTTTACCGCAGTTTCGGGAACCATGGCCCCCGATTACAACTACCGCATCAATGCTTTCTGCGTGTTCGTTCTGTTCCAACTGCTGAACGTTTTCCTCTATCTCAATCGGGGTCAGTTCGACAACAAATCCATTTACCTGTGGTAACCGACCGGCCCCGACCGGTTCTTCCCTAGCCGCCGTCGCCTCGTAACAGATCGGGAACCCGCCCGCTCAATAGCTGCAAGTACTGGGACAGCACGTACTCTTGTCTTCAACAAGCGGCTGGAGATCGCCAACCCCTACAGTACCCGCTCGTTCCGGATGCGCAAAAAGAAGAAGGGCCATGGTGGTTGCCATGGCCCTTCAAACTATTCACGATTTGAATGATTCCGCGACGGCCGCTTCGAGGAATGCGGCCGGAAGGGGGTGTTATGCGGTAACCTTGCTGGCAGCGAGGATTTCCTTAGCTTCAGCCTTTTCCTTAATCCAGGCCTCGCCAACCGGAAGCTTGATGCCGGATTCAGCATACACGGCGACTGCCATCAGATACAGTGCGGAGAAAGCGCATATAAGCAGGTCATAAGCGGCAAAGGTCCCGGCAAGGGCGCTGCCGGCAAGTTCTTTCAGGTCAAGACCGATAAAGCCAAGGAGCAGGGTCAGGAAGATGAAGGCCAGTGTCGCGTGGTGCTTCATCGAGGCGATGAAGAGGATAAAGGTGAAGATGGTCCAGGCTATCAGGAAAAAACCGAGATCGTGTGCGGAGAAGGCGAGGGTCGGATAGGCTTTGACCAGATCCGCATTCTTCCCGAAGATCACCATCAGACAAAGGGAAATCCAGAATGCCCCATAACCGGTAAAGGCGCAAAAACCGAAGTTGTTGCCGGTTTTAAATTCCATCAAGCCGGCGATGAGCTGAGCGGAGCCACCGAAGCAGAGTCCGAGCCAGAGGACGGGAGCGATGCCGCACCATCCCAGGTTATGGCATTGCAGCACAAATGTTGTCATTCCGAAACCGGCGAGGCCGACTACCGCAGGATTTCCCAGTTTTACGTCACTCATTTCTTCCTCCTCATTTACTAATGTTATATTTTATTTTGCTCCTTGGTTATCTACTAGCAACTAACATACCAATGTTATATAATTCTGTAATCATAAAAATAACACAATTTTTCAAGGTGTTAACTCTATTCATTCAAAAGTTCCCTCTCCAGCCGGTTTTGCAGCATTGCAAAAATTATTTAGACGTTTTACTCAATGAAGGAGCAGAAGATACTATAACCCAGCAAGTTCAGGCTGTACGTGTTGACATGGTAAAGGTTTCGCAAAAATGCAAATCGGGTTTTGCAAATATGAAAATAATCTCTGCTCTCCATGAGGGTGGAACCCAACATTGGCGCTTACGCTTTTTGGGCAACGGCCTTCTTCACTGGGCCGTTCCTACGGATGGCGGCGGCAAACTCCATCCAAAACACCAGATAGATGGACACCATCAGAGACAGGCCGATATTCTGGTTTTCAGCGCCAAGGGCCTTGGCCAGGATCGGGGAGGCAAAACCGGCGCCCAGGGTCCCGGTTGACCGCTCCAACAGGTAAAAGACCGGCAGGGTCAGCAGGGTGCCCACCACCATGATGGCAATGCCGGTGGGGCGTTTGACCCAGTATTTTGGCGAGAAACCGTACATGCGCATAAAGATCACTACCCAGATGATCCAGACCGAGTAATCCACCGCTGCATCGGGGAGGGCCAGCTTATTCTTCACCAGGGCAACCTCCAGTACCGTCACGATGCCCAGCAGGGTGAACATCCAGTTGAACTTCTCGTTGGCCTGAGTTTGCCAGTTGCGGCTGTCCGGTGCCTTAACCTCGTTGGACGAGTGGTTGTGGGTCCCCAGGGCCGAGAAAAGAATGGCGAACCAGATTCCGGCATTGTGAAACAGGAGCGAGGCATGGTTGCCGGCCACGTTGGCAATGCGGGACATGGGGTCACGGGCAAAGTCGGCGGCAATGCGCATCAGGAACAGGTTCGCGACCACCGAGCAGCCGACGATGACCGCTATGGTGAAAATCTTGCGGGGCAGCAGGTAAGGATCGACCCGGTCGGGGAACCCGATGATGAAAGCGAACCAGATCAGGTACATAATAAGCGGGATGCCGAAGCAGATGCCGTAGACCGAATTACCGGCAAAGTCGCCGCTCTGGGCGTAGATGATGTACTTTTCCTTCGTGTTGGGGTCGGTGTTGGCCGCCTTGACCACGTCCTTGGCCACCTTCTTAACATGGGGCAGGAGCCCCATGGCATACCAGCCATGGTCGCCCTGGGTGGCATCGATGACCCAGTACTGGTCGCCCATCATTTCGTCCAGACCGGAAAAGAGCTGCATATTGAAAGCGGCGCAGACAACGCAGACCACCAGCAGCAGAATTGCGTGTGAGATCTTCATTGGCATGACGGTATTCCTCCGTAGTTATTCTTTGTGAGTTGTCCAGAACATTGACACTGCATTGGCTGCAAACAGGCCGTAGAGCCACATGGTGTTCCAGGCCGGACCGGACCAATGGCTGCCGTGGCCGCCGCCCACAACCCCGGAGGCGATCACGAATCCGATCATGGTCGTGAAGGACACCATGGCAACCGCCCTCAGGATGGCGCTGTTACGCCAGGTGTGGCGCTCCAGTTCCTCGATCCGCGACAACAGTTCAAGCTCTCTTTCGCTCATCTCGTTTCTCCTTTGCAAGTGTAATGACTATGAACAGCATGGCGACCGTCAGGGACAGTGCGATATGAAACCCGTTCAGATTAAGCGTCAGATGGTACAGCATGGCAGTTCTCCTCTTCCTCTGATGGTGAGTATCTGGGTGGTCAACACTTGATCAGATGAACCGACTCGTTCGGAAACCGGTCAGCCAGCTCCAGATATTTGGTGCAGTCGGCGTACCGGCAGCTACAGTAACGTATGATCATGTTCACATCGTGGGGCGAGATATAACCGCATCCCACGTCGCAGTAATCATCGTTTTTCCCATAAAATGGACAGACGTTCGTTTTTCCCATTGATTCCCTCGTTTATTTCGTTCTCTAGTGTATACGCATAGGATATGCCAATGCGGCAAAAGAAATATTATTATTTTAATTACAGTATGTTACACTTATTAAATCTATTCATCACCATCACGGTCACCGTTCATTGTTTGCAGCAATGCAAAACCAGCGGCCAACAGCTACTGCCGAAACGGCCCAAGAAGGCGGAATTAAAGACTTTTAAAGTCTTTTTTGAATCGCTATTGTTTCAACAGGTTAGTTGTGGAAAGGATGAGATTAACGGCGTTTGCAAGAATGCAAAACAGTGTTAGGCTCACTTTTGCAAAAATGCAAAATATTCAGGAGGCTGCGTGGAAACAGACCGAATCAAATGGAACGAACGCTTTGGGTCGGAGAATTCGTTTTTGGGGGAACACCCCTCCCCTTTTCTGGCTGGCGAGGTGGAGCGACTCCTGCGCCTGGCTCCGGGCAGGCGGGCGCTGGATATCGCCTGCGGCGAGGGACGCAACAGCATTTTTCTGGCCCGTCACGGCTTCCGGGTAACCGGCATCGACATCTCGGACGCGGGTATTGACAAGGCCGTACGCCGGGCGCGAGCCGAGGGGCTGGAGATCGATTTTCACCGCATGGATCTGGACGGCTGGCAGATCGACAGACAGTACGACTTGCTGCTCAACTTCAACTTCCTGCTGCGCCCCCTGATCCCCGAGGAGGTCCGGGCACTGGCGCCGGGCGGACTCTTGCTGTTCGATACCATCCTGGAGTCGCCCCGGCTTCTGGCCACCCACAACCCGGATTTCTTCCTGCGTTACGGCGAACTTGAGAGGACGTTTCAGACTTTCGAGGGAGAGATACTGTTCAGCGAAGAGTGCAGGGAGGGAGAGGCGCCCACTGCGCGGCTCTTATTCAGGAAGAAGGGCGCGGAACTTCAAAGGGCATGACACGAACAAAAGGCGAAGCCGCTGGTGCGAGCTTCGCCTTTTGTTTGTCCTACAGGTTACGGGTTTGCCGGCTGCCATCATGGGGCGCCACTGCGACCCCAAGCCGTTTTGTTCATTGTCCAGGATACCGGGATGTCCGCATTATTCAGACGGCATATCCTCTATCGGAGCAGCGGATGTGCCGTCGGGGTTGAAGCCGAGGGCTTCCTTGCGGGAGAGCTTGATCTTGCCGTTCTTGTCGATGCCGATGCATTTCACCAGCACCTTGTCCCCTTCGTTCAACACCTCAGTGACCGTCTTGACCCGCTTGGTGTCCAGTTCGGAGATATGCACCAAGCCGTCGGTGCCCGGCATGATCTCCACAAAGGCGCCGAAATCCATGATCTTCCGGACCGTCCCCATATAGAGTTTGCCCTCTTCGGCCTCGTCGGTCAGGCCGCGGATCATCTGGATGGCCAGGTCGCACGCTTCCTTGTTGGTGCTGGCGATGTTGATGCGGCCGGTATCCTCGATATCAACGGTAACGCCGGTGGTTTCGGTGATGTTCCGGATGTTCTTGCCGCCGGTGCCGATGACGTCGCGGATGCGATCGGTCTTGATCCAGATGGTGGTGATGCGCGGGGCAAAGGGCGACATCTCGGCGCGTGCCGCGGACAAGGTCTCCGCCATCTTGCCCAGGATGTGCAACCTGCCCTCGCGGGCCTGTTTCAGCGCCTGCTGCATGATCTCCTTGGTCACACCGCCGATCTTGATGTCCATCTGCAGGGCGGTGACGCCGTCAGTTGTTCCAGCCACCTTGAAGTCCATGTCCCCCAGGTGGTCTTCGTCGCCCAGGATGTCGGACAGGATGGCGACCTTGTCACCCTCCTTGATCAAGCCCATGGCGATGCCCGCCACCGGGGCCGTAACCGGGACGCCGGCATCCATGAGCGACATGCTGCCGCCACAGACCGAGGCCATGGAGGAAGAACCGTTGCTCTCCAGGATCTCGGAGACAATGCGGATGGTGTAGGGGAAATCTTCGTGTTTGGGGATGACGGCCGACAGCGCCCGCTCGGCCAGCATTCCGTGGCCAATCTCGCGGCGGCCGGGGGCCAGGCGGAAGCTGGTCTCGCCCACGGAGAACGGCGGGAAGTTGTAGTGGAGCAGGAAGCGCTTGCGGGACTCGCCGTACAGGGAGTCGATGCGCTGTTCGTCGATGGAGGTGCCCAAGGTGGCGGCAACCAGGGCCTGGGTTTCGCCGCGGGTGAACAGGGCTGAACCATGGGCGCGAGGCAACAGGCCGGCCTCGGTGGTGATGGGGCGGATGGTGACGGTATCACGGCCGTCGATGCGGATGCCGGTGTCCAGGATGTCGGCGCGAACACGTTCGTACTCGAAATCGCCCAGGAATGCCTTGATCTGCTTGGTCTTGCCTTCGAATTCCTCTTTCAGGGCCTCCACGGTCTCGGCGGTGACCAGATCGATCTGGTTGTGGCGCTCCTGCTTGGTCTTGATCTTCACCGCCTCGGCGATGCGGTCGTAAGCCAATTCGCGCACCCGCGCCAGAAGGGCCTCATCCACCGCAGGCGGTGGAATCACGCGCTTGGCAACGCCAACCTTCTTTTGAAGTTCTTCCTGGGCCTCGATCAACGGCAACATCGCCTCTTTGGCAAAGAAGATGGCCTCCAGCATGTCGGCCTCGGATACGAATTTGGCCTCTCCTTCCACCATGATGACCGCGTCGCGGCTGGCGGCGACCACGATCTCCAGATCGCTCTGCTCCAGTTCCTCGGCGGTCGGATTGCAAATCAGCCTGCCGTCCACCCGGCCGACCTTGGCGCCGGCAATGGGGCCCTGAAACGGAACGTCGGATACCATCAGTGCCGCCGAAGCGCCCAGCATGGAGAGTATACCGGGGTCGTTATCCTTGTCGGCCGACACGACGGTGGCCATGATCTGGGTATCGTTGAGGAAGCTTTCGGGGAAGAGCGGGCGGATCGGACGGTCGATCAACCGGCAGGTGAGGGTCTCGGCGTCCGACGGACGCGCTTCACGCTTGAAGAAACCGCCCGGGATCTTGCCGCCGGCATAGGCTTTCTCGGTATAGTTAACGGTAAGGGGGAAAAAGTCCTGCCCCTCCTTGGCCTCTTTTGTCGCCACGGCGGTCACCAGCACCATGGTGTCGCCACAACTGACCACCACGGCGCCGCTGGCCTGCTTGGCCATCTTGCCGGTGGTAATGGTTACGGTCCTGCCGCCGAACTCAACCTGTACTTTTTGTTCCATGTGTCATTCTCCTGTTTGGTTGTGTTGGGGCCGTCGCTACAGCCTTCCTGAAATGCCATCATCTGCCACAGATGCACTTTGAGCTTCAGGGAGACTCTACCCACGTCCCCAACAAAAAATAAAAGGGCTGTAAAGCCCTCTTCTGAAACGAGCATACCAAAAATGGAGCAGGCAATATACCCGTAAGGATACGGGCATACTGCCTTCCATTACCTGCGTATGCCGAGTCGTTCGATGACCTTCTTGTACCTGTCCAGCTCTTTGCCTTTGAGGTAATCCAGAAGGCGCCTCCTCTGGCCGACGAGCTTCAGAAGCCCGCGCCGGCTATGGTGGTCCTTTTTATGAATCTTGAAATGCTCGGTCAGATAGGTGATCCGCTCGGTGAGAATAGCTATCTGCACCTCCGGAGAACCTGTGTCGCTGTCATGGGTTTTAAACGAGTTGATGATTTCCTGTTTCTTTTCGGTTGCCAACACTGTCAACACCTCCCTTCGTTACGGTTTGTTATCTGCACGCCGCAGCATAGCTACTTTATCCAGGGTTTAGTTAAATAGCACATAAGTGCGTATTTGTAAAGCAGTAATACCGATTCCAAATCAAGGCGGCGAGGATTGAGGCGACGAGGGCGTACAATGTAGTACGTTGAGGAGCCGAAGACGAGCCAACGAAGATAGCACCTTGATTTGGAATTGGTATATCTCAGCAAAAGACACGTTTCAGTGTAACATGAAACCCGCCACCGTCAAGGGGCGAGAGTTCCGCTACCGCAACGAGCTTCCCCTCGAAGGACAGGCGCACCAAGTGGGGGGAGCTGCAAGCCGGCCAGGTGGCGGCCAGCGTCTCCTCCAGCCCAGGCGCCCTGCCGTGCCCGACCTTGGCCAGACCGGCGTCGTTCAAGGGGATATCTTCCAGGTGACCGAGCGCAACGTAGGGCGTTCGACAGAGCGCCTCGGCCCGCCCTTCCCGCACGGCCTCCTCCAGACCTTCCAGGGTGACGCTCGAAGCAATGTCGAACGGCCCGCTGACCGTCCTGCGCAGTTCCTGAAGTGCGGCGCCGCAACCCAGGGCCGCCCCCATATCGTCCGCCAGGGAACGCACGTAGGTGCCGCGGGAGCATACTATGCGCAGTGCTACCAGCGGCAGGCGCACGGAAAGGATCTCCAATGCGTCGATCCGGACCAGGCGTGGCTGACGTTCCACCTCCTGTCCCTTGCGCGCCAGCTTGTAGAGCGGTTGTCCATCGCGCTTGATGGCCGAGTACATGGGCGGCACCTGGCTGATCTCCCCGAGAAAACTCTCCACGACGGCCTCCAGCCGGTCGGGGCATACCGCTGTCCCGTCCGCCTCATGAAGCACCCGGCCGGTCATGTCCAGGGTATCGGTCTTCACGCCGAGGCGCAAGAGCGCGTCATACCCCTTGAGCCCTTCGTTGAGGAAAGGTATGGACTTGGTCCCCTCGTTGACGGCTACCGGCAGAACACCTGTGGCAAAGGGATCGAGGGTTCCGGTGTGCCCCACCTTCCTGGTGCCGAGAATCCGGCGCACGCGGTTGACCACGTCATGTGAGGTGACGCCGGGTTGCTTGTCGATGACAACAAAACCGTTCATGGGGAGGTACGTTTACAGGGGCGTGACTGCGGCAATGACTGAACAGCGGGGGTGCAAAGGGACCGGTGCCGGAGAAGATGCAACGGGGCGTGCGGATACCTGCGGTAATCTAACAAAGGGCTGATTCCACGATGCCATAAACCTGTGCCTTCACTTCGTCCAGCGTGCCGTCCACGGTACATCCGGCTGCGTTGTGATGCCCCCCGCCGCCCAGTTGGGCGGCAAAAGCAGCCACATTGACCTTGCCCTTGGAACGGAAGCCGATCTTGAACCTCTGTTCAGCTAATTGACGAAAAAAGATCGCTACCTCGACGCCGCGTATGGAACGGGGATAATTGATAAAACCGTCCGTCAGTTCGGAGTCTTCGGCTGTTACGGCATACATGTCGAGGGTCACGGCGACCGAAGCGGCAAGGCCGTTATTGAGCACCTCCAGGGTGGGCAGGCACTTGGCCAGCAGTTCCAGACGCTTGCGGGGCTGGTTCTCATAGAGCTTTTCAGCCACGTCCCAGGCGTTGATGCCGTATCCGACCATCTCGCCGGCAATGGCAAATGCCTCGGGATTGGCGTTGGAATAGCGAAAGGAACCGGTATCTGTGATGATGGAGACGTACAAACAGAGCGCCGTCTCAAGGTCCATGGAGTAACCGAAGGCGCTGATGATGCGGTATACCAGCACGCCCGTCGCCGCTGCGCTGGAATCGACCAGGTTATGACCGCCAAAATTATCACAGCCCAGATGATGGTCGAGATTGACCATGGTACCGATACGCTTGAAGGTGCAGAACTCTTCGCCCGCCCTGGTGAACTCGCCGATATCCAGGACAAAGGCCCCATCGAAATCGCGGTCGGGGATGTGATGAACAACGCTGTCGGCGCCCGGCAGGAATACGTACAGCTCCGGAACCTGGTCACGAAGATGGACGCAGACCTCTTTTCCGATCTTCCGGAGAAACGAGGCCAAGGCCAAAGAAGAGCCGACAGCATCACCATCCGGTCCTTCGTGGCTGGTAATCAGAAACGAGGAATTGGCGCGGATTACCGAAACAATATCCTGAATGACCTCATTCATGCCCGGATTCGATCTCCTTGAGGAGTGTGTCTATCCGGTTGCCGTACTCCCCGGAATGATCATACTTGAACTGCAGATCAGGGGTGTAGCGCATGGTCAGACTCTTGCCCAACTCGCGCCGCAGGAAACCCTTGGCGCTGTTCAGGCCTGCCTCGCTATCCTTCTTGGCCTGGTCGTCGCCGATGACCGAGAAGAAAATACGTGCCAGACGGAGGTCGTCGGTGACCTCCACTGCGGTGATGGTGACAAACCCGATGCGCGGGTCGTTGAGTCCCCGGGAGAGGACCGACGAAATCAGCTCATGTATGGTCTCGGCGACCTTGTCGGAACGTTTGTGTTGCATAACGGCACTACCCTATAATTTCGCGGCGATCTTTTCCATCTCGAACGCCTCGATGATATCGCCGACCTTGAGGTCGTTGTAATTCTCCAGGCCGATGCCGCACTCATAGCCGCTGGCGACATCCTTGACATCATCCTTGAAACGGCGCAACGACGACATCTTGCCTTCGTAGACCACCACGTTGTCGCGCAGCAGGCGTACCTGGGCGTTGCGCAGCATCTTGCCGTCCTGCACGTGGCAACCGGCGACGGTGCCGATCTTGGGCACCGAAAACAGCTCGCGCACTTCGGAACGGCCAAGGTATTTTTCCTTGAAGGTCGGCGACAGGAGTCCCTCCATGGCCTTCTTCACATCCTCGACCGCATCGTAGATGATGTTGTAGAGGCGGATATCGACCCCTTCTTTCTCGGCCAGGCCTTGGGCCTTAACTTCCGGACGTACGTTGAAGCCGATGATGATGGCGTTGGATGCAGCCGCCAGGTTGACGTCCGTCTCGGTAACGGCACCGACCGCGGAGTGGATGACGTTAAGCCGCACCGCATCGGTGGAAAGCTTGCGCAACGATTCGCCCACCGCTTCGACCGATCCCTGCACGTCGCCTTTGACGATGACGTTCAGATCCTTGACCTCGCCGCTCTGGATCTTGCGATACAGGTCTTCCAGCGACAGCTTGGTGTGTTTGGCCATTTCAACCTCACGCAGCTTGATCTGGCGCAAGGTGGCGATCTCCTTGGCTTGTTTTTCATCCTTCATGGCCACAAAAACGTCGCCGGCATCGGGCACGCCGGAGAGACCGACCAATTCAACCGGCTTGGAGGGGCCTGCCTCCAGGACCTTCTCGCCGCGCTCGTTCTGCATGGCCCGCACACGGCCGGAATGGACGCCGACCACGCAGTAGTCGCCGGCCTTGAGGGTACCTTCCTGCACCAGTACGGTGGCAACAGGGCCGCGCCCCTTGTCCAGCTTGGCCTCCACGATGGTCCCCTTGGCCAGCTTGTTGGGGTTGGCCTTGAGTTCCATCACGTCGGCCTGCAACAGGACCATTTCCAGAAGTTCTTCAAGGTTGAGACGTTTCTTGGCAGATACCTCCACCATGGTGGCGTCGCCGCCCCACTCGGACGCAACCAGGCCGAACTCCATCAATTCCTGTTTGACCCGTTCGGGTTTGGCGTCAGGTTTGTCGATCTTGTTGATAGCCACGATGATTGGAACCTCGGCGGCCTTGGAGTGATTGATGGCCTCGCGGGTCTGGGGCATGACTCCGTCGTCGGCCGCGACGACCAGGATGACGATGTCGGTCACCTTGGCGCCGCGGGCGCGCATGGCGGTAAACGCCTCGTGGCCCGGTGTATCGAGGAAGGTGATCTTGCGCCCCTTCAATTCAACGTCGTAGGCGCCAATATGCTGGGTGATGCCGCCCGCCTCGCCGGCGATGACGTTGGCCTCGCGGATTGCGTCCAAAAGAGAGGTCTTGCCGTGGTCAACGTGACCCATGATGGTCACCACCGGAGGCCGCTTCTCCAGGGTTTCAGGCAGATCGGGGACCGACTCCAGGATCACGTCCAGGTCGACCGCCACGTTTTCCACCTCATAGCCGTACTCGGAGGCGAGGATGACCGCAGTATCGAAATCCAGGGGATGGTTGATGGTAACCATCATCCCCATCTTCATCAGGGATTTGATCAGGTCATTGGCCTTGATGCCCATGCGTTTGGCCAACTCGCCGACGCTGATGCTCTCGGTAATCCTGATGATGCGCTTGATGGCCTTGGGAACGGTGATCTCGGTCTTGCGGGTTTCGACCACCCGCTCCTTGCCCTTTTTCTTGGCCCCTTTGTAAACCGGATCAAAGGTGCGCTCGCGTTTTTCCAGGATCTCGTGCTTTTTGGGCTGCTCTTTCTTCTTTCCGGGAGCGCCGCCTCCGCCCTTCTTGCCACCCTTTCCTAAATCGGGACCATGGCCACCGGGCCCCTCTTTTTTCCCTCCTGGACGACGGCTGTCTCCGGCAGATGGTGCAGCCGGCGCAAGTTGCACCTGCTTCATGCGGGAACGGTCCTGATCGGCCGGGGGCGCCGCTGCGGGAACGCCGCCGCCCTTGGGCGCCGACTCGGAGGCCGGCCTGGCCGGTGCGGTGCGCGGCGTGGGCGGCGCTTCCTTGGTCACCACGCGGGTCGGGCGGGTGGTAACGCCCGGAATCTCCATACGGCCCAGGATGCGGGCCTGATTGGGACCTGCCCGTACCGGCTCGGGCGGTGCTTTGTGCTTTTCCGGGGCAACCGGCTCCACAGCGACCGGTTTGACTGGTGCCGGTGCCTCCTTAGGAGCAGCCACCGGTTCAATGACCTCAACAGGAGGCGCCTTGGGGGCCAAAACCGGCTCCGGCTTCTTTTCCGGCTCGACGGCAACCGCAACCTGCGGCGCTTCCTCGACCACAGCCTCGGGAACAGCCTTGGCGCGGCGCCTTATGATGTTGGTCGTGACCCGCACCTCGTCGGTGCTGGCACTGCCTTCCTTGGGTTGGGGCGTCAACAGTCTTTTGACGGCATCCTCTTCGACCAGGGAGGCCGCGGCTTTGGCTTCAACCCCGATCTCTTTGAGCCTGGCAAGGGTCTCACGGATATCGACACCCAATTTCTCCGCCAGATTGCTCACGCGTATCTTGCTCATACTTACTGCACCTCCCCCAGGAAGTTTCTATATCGTTCAATTGTTTTAACAAGTTGCGCCACAAAACCACTCGCTTTGACGGCAACGGCACTGCGTGGCGCCTTGCCGAGCAAGGCGCCGAATTCATCTTTTGTCAAAATCCGGTGGCAGGCAACGCCGTTGCCCGCAGCCTGAGCCGCGATCTTTTCCCCGATTGCTTCGGAAACGTCCTGTGCCACCAGGACAATCCCCGGCTTGTTCTTCCCTTTCAGCGCCTCGCCGACCAGGGAACCGCCGGCAATGACCTTGCCGGCCTTATTCGCAAGGGCGATGTACCCCATGACCCGCTCAAGTAAAAGCCGTGCCACAAGACCGGTCATCTGGTCGGGAGACGGTATGATTACCTCGCGCTTGAAGGCGCGGCCAAACTGGCGCTGCTTGACCGCTGCAGCCAGGCAGGCGGCACTGATGCAGGTGTAGGCCCCTCTGCCGGGCAACTTCGCATCCAGATCCGGCGTGACCTCCCCCAGCGGGGAAAGCACGAAACGGATCAGGCGGTCCCGGTCCCTGGTTTCGCGACACGCAAGGCAACTGCGCTGCGGCTTTTCCGCACCGTTGTGGCAGGACATCCCCGTAAGTTACTCCGCCTGCTTTTCTTCGGCATCCGGAGCGGCAACAGCATCTGCGTTCCCGGCTTCAATGCCATTCCCAGCTTCACCGGCGCTCCCGGCTTCATCGCCGTTACCGGCTTCACCGGCCGCCTGCTCTTCTTCCTGCTCCAACTGGGTGCCGTCAAAGGAAGCGAACTGGCTCAGTTCGGCCTCAGCCGCCTTGGATTCGCTCTTGATGTCGATGCGGCATCCGGTCAAACGGGCCGCAAGGCTGACATTCTGGCCCCGCTTGCCGATGGCCAGGGAGAGTTGATCGTCGGCCACGACGATTTCCAGCACCCGGTGGTCCTCATCCACAAAAACCTTGGAAACCTGGGCCGGGGAAAGGGCATTGCAGGCGAAGCGGGCAATATCCTCGGACCAGGGAATAATATCGATCTTTTCGCCACGCAACTCCGAGACCACGTTCTGCACGCGGGCGCCGCGCATGCCGACGCAGGCGCCGACCGGGTCCACATCCGAATCGTTGGAGGAGACGGCAATCTTGGCGCGGCTGCCCGGATCGCGCACCACGGCGTTGATCTCCACGATACGTTCGGCAATCTCGGGGACCTCAAGCTCGAACAGCTTGGCCAGCATGCTGGGATGGGTGCGGGAAAGGATGATCTGCGGTCCCTTCGTGGTCATGCGGATCTCGGTGATGATAGCGCGGATCCGGTCGCCGGGGCGGTAGACCTCCCGCGGCATCTGCTCCTTAGTCGGTAAAACCGCTTCGGCACGGCCCAGGTCAACCAGCAGTTCGCCCTTCTCGAAGCGTCGCACCATGCCGGTGATGATCTCCCACTGGCGGTCGCTGTACTCGTTGAAGATCGTCTCCCGTTCCGCCTCGCGCACCTTCTGGATAATGACCTGTTTGGCGGTCTGGGCGGCAATGCGGGTAAATCCGGTGGCATCCAGCTTTTCTCCCAACGAGTCGCCGACTTCCACATCCGGGTCGATCTCCCGCGCCTCATCGAGGCTGATTTCTTTATAGGAGTCCTGGACTTCCTCCACAACGGTCACAAACTCAAACAACTCCACCTCGCCCGAGTCAGGATTATAATGGGCCTCCAGTTCGCGTGTGTTGCGGTACTTCTTGTTGGCAGCGGTCAAAACGGCCTGCTCCATGGCCTCCATGACCACCTGCCGGTCGATGCCCTTTTCCTTGACGATCTGCTCGATGGCATGTTTGAGATTGACGTTCGTTTCCACGATTGCTTCTCCTTACTGACGTATATGGGAAATCAGATCAAAATTCAAATTCAAGATTGGCCTTGGCAACCTTTTCCAGCGGGATTGAGGCTGACTGGCCTTCGGAAAGCTTCAGGGCGACGTTTCCGCCCACTAATCCCACAAGCAGCCCGATAAAGGTCTTGCGCTTGTTGCCGGCATCGTCGGGTAACGCTTCAAAGGTACGCACCTTCACCAAACGGCCGACAAAACGCTCGTAATCGGCCGGCTTCTTAAGCGGCCGGTCCAGGCCGGGGGATGAGACCTCCAGCGAATAGTGGCCGGGGATGACGTCTTCCACATCGAGGATGGCCGACAGCTCACGGCTGACATCGGCGCAGTCGTCCAGGGTAACGCCACCCTCCTTGTCGATGAAGAGCCGCAACACGCCATCACGCCCTGCCCTGGCGAATTCGATATCGACCAGTTCCATGCCGAGCGATTCCAGAATCGGCAGCGCGATACCGGTCACTTGCCCGCACACATCTCCCTTGATAATTGCCATACGCTGTCTCGCAAAATAAAAAAGTGAGCCTTGCGAGCTCACTTCTAGTGAACAGTTTTTTTATTTTTATACCACAGCAACCCACGAAGAAGCAACTCTTTTTTGGGGATAGCCAGTTAAAACGCTACTTCGGTCTCATTGTACGACACAAGTGGCGCCCGAATGAGGCCGCGCCCCCGCTCACGGTGGCATCCCATGCAGAAATAATGGGCACGGCGGCCATCAAGGCATCAATTTTTCCCTGGGGGCATGATTAGTAACAGCCCCGTAATTTTAGCTTAGTAGAGTTGCCGACATTTTTCGTTCTTTGAAATTATTTCTTATTTTCATCTACTTTTGAGTATTCTAAAATGTTTCCATTATAGTCTGTTTCAATTTGATTTCCATTTAACTTAAACAACATGCTATTGTTATGCGTATCGACAAGCTTAAAAGTACCATCTTTTTGAGGTGTCCATTTAAAATTAATAACTGTATTCGGATTTGAATTTGATGTTATATTAGTAAATAAATTTACAACGCCCGTATGATCCTTTTTAAAATATATTCGTGTCTCCTTACTTATTGTTGCCCATTCACCGTAAATTTTCGATTCATTATCAGTACACGCACTAAACATGCAACAAATTAATAAAGTAACAAAAATAAAGTTATATATTTTTAACGTTCCCATTATCATCTCCCAGTATATAACTATATTCGGATTCAAGCGTATCCGCCGGCTCCTTCTGTGATATGCCTGTTTTGGTCATGGCGCTTTTCGTCTGACATGTTCCGGATTGTTATATCATTCCCGTATTGGCAGTCAATAACAAACCATCATTCAATCATACTGAAGCGACAGTTATGGAGGGTGACATACTTGAAGGGAAAGATTGCGGAACCATAACCCAAAGAAAGGCTGGGGTCAATTCCCCCTTTAACAAAGGGAGAAGACAAGCAGCACCTTTGTTTCGGTTATCAACCCGAAAGATTATGCCGTATCCGTAACATTTTCCTGCAAAAGATCTGTGCTTCAGTGTGGTCATTTAACGAACACCATACTCAAAAACGTCATTTCACCAGTTATTTGACGCATTTTACTTCTGTTCTCATGGTCGCGAGTTGCAAGCTTTTTCATGGATTTATCAGTTAAAACAAGACATTACAATTATACTCTAAAGTTGGTTCGCTTTATGCAAAAAATTTTTGCATAAAGTAGCTACTCCGATGAAAGGAGGTATGTAAGAATAGTTTACCTACAATCAATTATAATATGCTCAAAATCGGGAGTCTGTTACTCCCCATGAGTCCTGTCATTACAGGACCACCAAGATTCATTGCTTTTAGACTGACGTCTGATTTACTTTCAGGTAATTGAGGTACACGCAATAGTTCTTTATCAATCACATATCAGTTCGTTAAATAGAGGGGAATATTTATATTGCCCTATGGATCCTGATAAAACAGGATCACCCAAAGCTTGGAAATAAGGCTGACCGGCAGTAGTGCGGTCAGCCTTTCTGTTTTATGAACCTGCCGACTTACAATTATCTATATAACATATTGTTTTTGCAGTAATGTTAGAGGTGTAAAAACATCACAAACCCCTAAAAACACCCCCCCAAAATATTCTCATGCCCCTGTTCCTTGTCTGGGTTAGCCGGTAATTTATCGTGTTTTTAAATCCGTGATTGATAGAGGAAAAGTTCGAGTCAAGTTTTGGCTCCCCAGCGCGGACAAAAGTGGGCACTGGCAAGAAAGCTCATCTTTGTAACGCTGGCAAGGCGCAATGGCAGCGAGTTTTCAGCACTGACCAACTGCCGCCGCATTGTTGGTTTTTATTTTAATAATTAATTACTATACCTAAATCACCTGCAGTTGAACTTATAGATTCTAATGTTGACCATGTCGAACTCGATGTACTAAAATAGCTTGTATTTGGATAATCCATGTGACTATCTGTGTGTAAAAAGAATGAATTAGCTCCTGAAACAGATGATAACGGTTTTGTTACCCATCCAACGGCAATATAAAAACTCCCGCTGTTAATAGTCGTTGCTGGAATATTTACTGTAATTGCCTGTGGTGATGTGTCAGTGGCAGGTATGCTATTATGCAATACCGCATCAAATATTTGTGTTTCTGATAACAAGTCACTATATCCATAAATATTGAAATATTGATCTGAACCGGTATTGTTCACAGCATAAATGGTCACTGAAGTAATCGTCACAGGATAAGAGAGTGGCGTGAATTCCACGGCCATAGCAGGCTGATCTGATGACGACCCGTCACCCCACGGAGAGCAATTTGTTCCCGATTGCCCAACAGTATAATATGCAATTGTTCCATGATCGGATGTAGTACTGCTCCCGCCTCCGCCACAACTACAAAGTCCTAGTGTGAGCGCAAAAATAAACAGGGATTTCAGCATCGTTTATTGTCCTCCACTTTGGATATTCTGGGGACATCAATACAATTTATTGTTTTTTCGGGGTGATTATAATTGTATGCGGGGGATTCGGGGGACACCTTACTTATCTCGCACGAATTAGGTAAGGATGCCCCCAGAACTCCAGAAGGCTCCGTGACTGGTACAAAAACTGGTACAAGTCAAAAAACCACAAAAAACCAATAAAAAAAACCACTACTTTCTAGCGGGTTACAGTTGGAAGTGGAGCCACCTGCCGGAATCGAACCGGCGACCTATTGATTACGAATCAATTGCTCTACCAACTGAGCTAAGGTGGCATCGATGTTGTTGTATGAGAGGCTTAGTAGTCGGCGGGGGTTGCGGGTCAACTTGGCCGGGCGGACAGCGACCTTACTAAACCGTTATGTTTCAGCGGGGGCTAACCTACCCCAAAACAAGGGTAGCTGTCAATCCCTACTTATCGGACGCAGGTATTGAATACCATGCCTTGATGTCACCTTTGATTTGAAACCGGAATAACGTCAGCCGAGCCGCCGAAAAGCCGAGGCCTTGATGGCCGCGAAAAGCCTGCTCCCTTTTTCGATGCCCAGTTCACAGGCAGCCTCCTGCACCACCTCGGCCACGAGCCGGTCGTCACCACAGGCAAGCTCCACCCCGACCTTGTCGCCGGACCGGAAGGTGCCGGAAACGGTGCAGTCGAGCAGGTTTCTGGCGCTGATCGCGCCGGGATGCCGTTTGATCAGGATGATCTCCTTCGAGGAAAGTTCGAACAGCGATTCCGGACGGCCGGCGGCATCGGAGATCAGAAGCTCGGTCCCGCCCCAGGCGTAGGCGGACATGCCGTCAACGCTGCGCGGGTGATCCAGCCTCAAGAGGTTGATATAACCGGCCGGGCTCATCCCCATGCGGGATCGGGCCAGATCCTCGGTCGTTGTCTGGGCCTCGATGCGTCCGGCACTGACCGCAAGCACCCGGTCAGCCATGATGCGCATCTCCAGGAGCGAGTGGGAGATAAAGAGATAGGGGATTCGAAACGCCTCGCCGGCAGCCATCAGGTAATCGATGATCTGGAACTTGAGAGTGTCGTCCAGCGCCGACAGGGGTTCGTCCATCAGCAGCAGGCGGGGGCTGGAAAGCAACGTCCTGCCGATGCCCACCCGCTGTTTCTCCCCGCCCGAGAGGTTATGCACGCCGCGTGACAGGAGATGGTCCAACTGCAGCACCGCCACCAGGCTGTCGAAATCGATCCTGCGGTTTGCCGGGGCGCTCCGTTTGTAGCCGTAGAGGAGGTTTCCCTTGACGTTCATGTGGGGAAACAGGTAGGGGCGTTGGAAAACGATGCCGATGCGGCGCCGTTCCGGGGGGATATTGGTGGCGTCGTGGCTGTCGAAAAGCGTTTCGCCGTCCAGCCGGATGATGCCGTTGTCCGGCTGCTGCAATCCGGCGAGCAGGCTTACCAGCGTGGATTTTCCGCTTCCCGACGGTCCGAATACGCCGATGCGCTCCCCCTGTACCGTGAACGCCACATCCAGGGAAAAGGCGCCGAAGTTCTTTTGCAAGGCAACGTGCAGTTCCATGTCAGTCAGCCCTGGCGATGCGGCGGTTGAGATATTCGTGGAGCAGGAGCACGACAACCGAGATGAAGACCGACACCAGGCACAGGGCAAGGGCCATACGGTCGCCGTCGGGCGAACTGGCGTACTCGTAGATCGCCAGGGGGATGGTCTGGGTTACGCCCGGGATATTACCGGCCACCACGATGGTCGCACCGAATTCTCCCAGGCCGCGGGCGAACATGAGCGCCGACCCGGCGGCAATCCCGCGCAGCGAAAGGGGGATGATCACGGTCACGATGGTGTCGAACCACCCGGCGCCCAGGGTGCGGGCGGCCTGGATCAGACGCTCGTCAACGCTTTCCATGCCCAGGCGGATCGACCTGACCATGAGGGGAAAGCCGACCACGGCCGTGGCAATGACCGCGGCCTTCCAGGTAAAGATCAATCGTATGCCGAGCGGCTGCAAGAGATACCGGCCGATGAAGCCATTCTGGCCGAGGAGCAACAGGAGGATATACCCGATCACCACGGGCGGCAGGGTCAACGGGAGGTTGACCGCCACATCCAGCACAACCTTTCCGCGGAACTGCCGGTAGGTCATGAGATAAGCTACCCCGAACCCGAAGGGAAGCGACACCAGGGTCGCCACGGTCGCCACCTTGAGCGACAGCAGGATGGCAAGGTATTCGTTTGAGGTGAAGGCCGGCATAGCGCGCCCTATTTCACGCTGAAACCGTGCCTGGCAAGGACGGCCTTGGCATCGGCCGACTCCAGAAACCGGTAGAAACCGGCGGCTGCGGCCTTTTGACTGCCGGCCGCGGTCAAGGCCATGGGATAGGTTACCCGCGAGTAATACTCCTGGGGCACCGTGAACAGGATTCGGGCGCTCCTGGCAACCTGCAGCGCATCGGTTTTATAAACAAACGCGCCGTCAACCTCGCCCCGATCCGCATACAACAGGCATTCCCGCACGTCTTTGGCCATGATCAGCTTTTTTTCGAGCTGCTTGTCGATCCCCGCCTTCCTGAAGGCCTCGACGGCGTACTCCCCGGCCGGAACGCTCTTGGGACTGCCGATGGCTATCCTGTCCAACCTGACCACGTCGGACAGGCTGGCGGCCTTCACCCCCGGCCGGCCGGCGAATACCAGTGAGTTGTAGGCAAACGTAGCGATGCTCCTGTCGTCGGCCAATTTTTTGTTCTTCATATACTCCATCCACTCCAGGTTGGCCGAGATGAAAATGTCCGCCGGAGCGCCGTTTTCAATCTGCTTGGCCAAGGCGCCGGAGGCGCCGTAGTTTTTCTTGAAGGTTATGCCGCTATTCTGCTTTGAATAGCTGTCGGCCAGTTCGTTGACAACCTCTTTCATGCTGGCCGCCACAAACAGGTTGATCTCGGCGGCCGTCGCGGCGATGGGGAGCAAACAGGCGGCAACAACAACCAGGGTGGATACTATGCGATTCATGATGGTCTCCGTGTAACTCGATTAAAATGTTTTCTTCCCGGACATAGCTTCCCTTCAAGCCCCGCTGGGGACGATCCGGACGCCGATGTCCGCAGTCTTGCCGAAGTAGACCGAGGACAGGACGATGATGTCCACGCCGCTGGCGGCGTACTGGGCCACGTTTCCCTCATTGATGCCGCCTGCCGCGGATATCTTGACGGCCCGGTCCATTGTGCGAATATCCGCCACCAATTGCCGCAACTCGGCGGGCGCCAGCTTGTCCACCTGGACCACATCCACCCCTACCCCGGCGATACGCAACGCCTCTTCGGCGCTCTCCGCCTCGACGATAATCCGGTTTTCCGGCGCCCTGGCCCGCAGACCTGCCACCTCTTTCAGAAACCCATCCAGGCCGCCAAGGAAGGCGGTATGCTGCTTGAACACCAGCACGGTTTCCGACAATCCCAGGCGATGAGGCAGGGCTCCTCCGGCCATGATGGCCTTGATGGCGATCTTCTTGGTTCCGGGAAAGGATTTGCGGGTAGTGACCACAGCGATATCCGGATTCGCTTCTTTGGCAGCCCGGGCAATCCTGGCGGTGCGCGTGGCTATGCCGGAGGCGTACTCCAAAAGGTTCAAGGCAACCTTCCAGCCGGCGTGCAGGGCCTGTGCCGTTCCCTGTGCGCTCAGAAAAACCGTGCCGGGGTCACAGCGCGTTCCGCTCGGCACGAGGGTCGAGATACGACAACCGCATTTTTCCAGCACCCGGCCCGCTTCCTCGCAACAACAGAGGGTCGTGTCCTCGCGGGTGGAAAAGGTAATGACTCCCGGCTGATGACCGATACCGAGCAGGTGGGTGGTCAGATCGCCATAGGGGAGATCCTCATCGATGAACCGTTCGATCTCCCCGTCAGGCAGGCAGGCAAGCATGGCGTTCTCCTCCAAACATTCGATATATCCTTGAAAATATAGCGAAATCCGTAAAAAAAGGGCAGCGCCGTTGATGCCCCCTCACTATTAGCTGATACCGGCCGCTTTCGCAGCCTTGGTGGTCGCCCCCTGTTCGCCGATCTGTTCCAGCAGGCTGATCCGGTCGCCCCCGGAAACCTCCGATCTTCCCTCTGCAACCGGACAGCCCCAGAGAGCCCCGGTTTTATTCCACTCTATGAACATTTTATGTAACGACCGCCCCCCTGGGTGCACCGCAACCGCATCAGCGATAGACGCAGTTGCACTATATTGCAGGATCGCCTCACATGTAAAGCGCATTAATATGCCATCCGTGATGCGCAACTCCACGGAGCGCACAAAAAGGAAAGGGAGGGTTTTCTCCCTCCCACCAGAACTTGAAAGAGGCCCACAGGTGAGCCTTCGTTGCACAAAATTTCGACTATGCTTGAATGTTAAAATCTTTGTCTTGAGCCTTGCGTATCCAGGGAGCCGGAGACCCCTTCAACACATCCTGCAATTTGCCGATAATCTCTTCGACCGCGATGCAGCTATCGGTCTTCATGGGGTGAATATTACGGGCGACCAGTTTAGCCGCCGCCGGCCCGCTGATTTGATTGGCATAAACGATGGCACAGTCCTTAAGCGCTTCGACACGTGCGGCGATTCGATCATCTTCATTGCCGGCATCCGACGTGATGTTTACGGTCGTGACGTAGTAGGAATCATCCGGGCCAATATCCCAAACCGAGAAGCTGTCGGACTTACGAAAGTTTCCGTCAACGATTACCCCAGAAGAGGTTGTAAATGCGACTTTCATAACCGCCCCCGTTCAACTGCCATTTGAATGTGGCATCTCATTTACTTTGATTCATCTGCAACCGCGTCAGGAGAGGACTTTTGAACACCGTGGCACTCCTGCTGCTGTTTTTGGAGTTGAAAATCCGAAAGCTTTGCCTGGCCGGAGCCGGAACATTTGCCGCTGCACCCTGATGTGGTTTTTTCCTCGATTTTCTTTCCCGTGCACATACTGATACCTCCCTGATGGATTTTTCACGTCATGTTGCGTTATTCTATTCACCTTCGCTCCGGCAACGCCGCCAAGTGTTATATATTTATTTACATAACCCATGCCAAGTACCTCAGACGGTTACAATCTTTTATATTCAAATAGTTATGGCTATATACAGCAAGCATTATAGTTATATTTGCACAATGAATAGTCAGATACTGCTCAGTTGCCCCATTATGCGGCAGCCGCCATGCCGCAAGTCCCGTTGTTTACTGAAACGTATTCACAGCGCATCTCGGCCGACTTGTTGCATGCTGTCATGGCAACAGCAGTGAACAATCGCCTGCAAGGAGTATGGAACATGACACACGCACAACAGGGCAACACCGTATCGGTCCACTACATCGGGACACTCGACAACGGACGCATCTTCCACAGCACCGCCGACGAAGAGCCGCTCACCTTCACCATCGGCGGGAATCAGGTCTTTCCGGCCCTGGAACAGGCCGTGGTCGGCATGGCCGTCGGAGAGACGGTCAACATAGTCATACCGGCCGCAAAGGCATACGGGCCCCGATTGAAAGAAAACATCATCCGTATGGACTTGACCCACTTCCCCGCTGAAAAAGAGATCAGGGTTGGTCAGAAACTCAGCATCGCTTTTAAGGGCGGGACTGAACGGGTCATGCAAATCGCCGGTGTCACCGAGACCGAGGTGACGCTGGACGGCAACCACCCCCTGGCAGGCCTGGACCTGACCTTTGCCCTGCGGCTGGATAGAGTCGAATAATCTGAAAGGCAGGTTTCATGAAGGCGACTACGGAAAAACCGGACCGTTACGTATCGTTCATCGGGATCAAGGGCGACGAAAACTCACGGCTGCTCATGGGGATGCTGCGTCGGCACATCGATGACCCCGAACGGACAAACCTTTTTTGGGAACGGTTCAAAGACAAGCTGGACAACGTGGGAACCCCGGACAAGACCAGCGGCCGCTGCCTTGACGAGCTGTTCCTGATCCACTCCTATATCAATAACATCAGGGAACTCTTCGAGACCTACGACGATCGGGATGCCCTCAAGCTCTTGGAGCAGATCGAAGAGGAAAGCTGCTGAAATAAACCTAAAACGGCAGTTATTAACCACAAAGACACAAAGGGCACAAAGAAATTAAAATGCTTATGAAAATAAAGACTCGAACCAAACAGGTGAAAGACTTTGGTAAGACAACGGATTGATATTCTTTCGTGTACTTTGTGTCTTTGTGGTGCAAATGCTTTTTTCAGGATAAAAGGCCGCATTCGGGAATGAATGCAGCCTTTGCGTTGTGCAATTATCGGGGAGCGCCTGGAGTCTAGGCCGCCTCTGCCTTGCCGACGTTGCTCTCGTCATCGGCCTCCATGATGCCGAACTCCATCAGCAACTCTTCCAGCTCTTCCATCTCTAACGGCTTGGGTATGACCAGCATCTTGTTGTCGAGGATCTTTTTGGCCAGGGTCAGGTACTCATTGGCCTGGGGGTGTTCCGGTGAATATTCGATGACCGTCATGCGCCGCAGTTCGGCACGCTGCACCTGATTGTCCCTGGGCACGAAATGGATCATCTGGGTGCCGAGTTTTTTGGCCAGGGCGTCGATCAACTCGTACTCCTTGTCCGTTTTCCTGGCGTTGCAGATCAGCCCCGCCAGACGGACCTTCCCGGAGGTGGCATATTTGAGGATTCCCTTGGCGATGTTGTTGGCGGCATACATGGCCATCATCTCGCCCGAACAGACGATGTAGATCTCTTCCGCCTTCCCCTCCCGGATCGGCATGGCAAACCCGCCGCAGACCACATCTCCCAGAACATCGTAGAAAACAAAATCCAGGTCGGGCGTGTAGGCGCCGTTTTCCTCCAGGAAGTTGATGGCGGTGATGACGCCGCGCCCGGCGCAGCCGACCCCCGGTTCGGGGCCACCCGACTCCACGCATGCGATGCCGTTGTAGCCGACCTTCATGACATCAGACACCTCAAGGTCCTCGACGGTGCCGCGCTCCCGCACCAGGTCCATGACCGTTGCCTGCGCCTTGGCGTGCAGGATGAGCCGGGTCGAATCCGCCTTTGGATCACACCCCACGATCATGACCTTCTTGCCGAGCATGGCCAAACCGGCCACCGTGTTCTGGGTCGTGGTCGATTTGCCGATGCCGCCTTTGCCGTAGATAGCCACCTGTCTCATTTGAAACTCCTTTCATCCGCCTGAGGGGATTTACCGCTGTTTTCGAGGTAGCACATCAAGGCGCCCACGGTTGCAGCATTCATCACCATGTCCCCGGCCTTTCGAGCTGTATGCTCCGTTCAGTCCTCACAATGTTTCGTCATTATTATTCTCCAGCGTACTTCCCGGTTCAAGAAACAAAACGCCCCGCGTCTCATCTGCGAGAGCGGGGCATAGCGCCGGTTGCACGGAATCAGTAGCGTAAATTTTGGTGACATGGTCGGGCATGTCATGTCCATAAGGGATACACAATGCGTGCCAACAGGATAAAAAACGGCTCAAGGCCCTCAAATAGCCTGTCTGCTCCCGATCTGCGTCACCTGCCGCAGCAACGTATCCGCAGCACATGATTAATTAACAGGCAGATTGTGCGCCCTGTGAAGCAGACAATCATGTCGGCATCAGGCGCAATCGATCCGCTCCCCATTGCGCAAGGCGTTGCGGACAGCGGTCAGCCGGGCGTCCATCTCCTCGAAAGCCGTCATGGTGGCCCGCTCGGCTGGGGTGGTGGCGATGATCGCCCGAACGCCGCCGTTCTTGAACACCAAGCGCCGGTCCCCCATCAGGGCCAGGATCGGGTCGTGGGTGGCCATCAGCACGATCTTGTGTTCGTCAACCAGGGTCCGCACCGCCTTCTTCCGGTCGATGCCGGCATTTTCAATCTCGTCGATGAGCACGATGGGCGAGGTGCTGAGGCAGGATGTGTCGGCGATCATCAGAGCCCGTGACTGACCGCCGGAGAGGGCTGTGACCGGGGTCTGGGGCGAGAACCCTTCCCCGGCCAGTTCATTGGCCTTTTCGATGATGGTGCGCGTGATCCCGGCCACGTCACTCACCATGCGGCTCTCGGCGTGCATGGCGATGAACTCTTCAACGCTCAGGTCCATGACAAAGTTCATGTTCTGGGAGAGTTGGGCCACCAGCTTGTGTTCCAGGGAGAAACGACGGGCCGGGTCGGGTACGCTGCCGTTAATCAGTACCCGGCGCCGGGTGGGGGTGTCCCCCTGGGCCATCCATTCGATATCGGCCAGGAAACGGCTCTTGCCGGAGCCGGTCGGGCCGACGATGGAAACCACCTCGCCCGGAGTTACGGTCAGCACGAACTCTTCGGCAGCGCCGCTCTTGTCCACCCCCCCCTGGATGGTGATGGAGTCGATGGCCGGCCCGGTCCGTTTTTCCCGGAGCGAGACCAAGAGGGCCATAAAGGCGTCGAACCGTTCAACCAACTCCCGGCGTTCAACCCCCAGGTCTTCCAGAACCTCGAGCGTGAGGCGCCCGAAATAGGCGCCGACCGACTCTCCGGCAGGCGGCAGGGCCAAACCCAAAGAGGTGAAGAAGTCCTCTGCGTACGGATGTTTCCGCAGCAACTCCCCGACCGGCATGGCGCAGTAAGGTACGGTATCGTGGCCGGTTGTCATGTAAAATCCATCTTCCTGACGTTGCCCATCTGGTAATCGCTGCCTATTTTCCGCTGGCCGAGGCAATAGGAGCAGAGGGCCGCCGGCATGGAAAAGCGCAGCAGCCTGCCGGTCAGGGAGACGGTCTCTTGAGAGGCGGAGAGTAGACGCCCCAACTCGTATCCTCCCTGACCGGTCAGGCCGTTGACGTTGATGATGACAGCTCCCGGATTGACCTGCCGCACCCGGTAGGCAAACACCTCCCGTTCGGCCTGGGAGACGATGTCCCCCTTGGTGATCACCACGATATCCGCCATCTTGAGCATCGGCCCGATCTTGCGCGGCGTCTCCACCCCGCTCAGGTTGTCGATCACACAAACCGCGCACACGTCCTTGATGTGGGGCGCGCAACGGTTGCACAACCCTGCGCTCTCGGAGACCAGCAGGTCGAAACCGCTCTGCTCGCCCCATTGCAGGCACTCCTGTATATTACTGACAAAGAAGTGGTCCGGGCAAAGGTTGCCGGACAGGCCGGTCTTTGCCGCAATCCCCCGGCGCTCGTACAGAACCTGATCGCCGGTGGAGAGGCAGTCGAACTTGATGACGCCGACCTTGACCCCCTCCCCTTGCAGCGCCTCGGCCGCCTTGATGATTACGGAGGTCTTGCCCGACGACGGCGGCCCGGCCACGGTGATCAGCCTCATGTCCCGCCACCCTTGAACGCCTGGAGAAAGGTCGCGTTGATCTCCACCAGCATGGACTTGATGTCGTTCTGTTTCACATACTCCCAGCCGATCCACTTCAAGGCGGCATCGTCCGGCAAGCGGTTGTCCACGCCGGGATGGAGGGCCGGAAAGCCGGCTTCGGCGCAGATCGCGGCAACCCGGGCCCCGGTCAGGAAATCGAGCAACGGTTGCAACTCCGCACGTTTTCCGGTCTTGACCAGCATGGTTACCGGGCTGACCAGGGCGCCATCCTTGGGCCAGATGATGCTGATCCCCTCCCTGTTCAGGAGTTGCCGGGCAAAGAAGTACGGCATGACGCTGACGGCCGGGGCGTCTGCACTGCCGACGGTAGCGGCCTTGACCATCTGGGAGGGGTGCCAGCCGTACCGGACGTTCTCCCCCAGCCGGGCCACACCGGTTCGGCCATGATCCTTGTGGATCGACAGCAGCAGGGTCTCGCAGAAGGAACCGTCGTGATTGCCGCGGATGGCGACGCTTTTGCGGTACACCGGTTCCAGGAGATCCTTCCATGTTTCGGGGGCCGGACGGTCGCCGAGGCGGGCATGGTCGGCCACCATCACCAGCAGGTTCATGGCCAGCATGGTGTACTGTTCCTGGGGGTCGATCACCCCCAGACTTGCAAGGTGGCGGTCCCCGCTAAAGGTGGAGACGCTGGTGAACAGGCCCTGCTTGATAAAGCGCTCCACGAACGGTCGGTGGAAAAAATTGTTGAAGCCGGGGGTGATGATGATGTCCGCCATGTCGTCAATAGACTCGAAATGATCCACCAGTGCATAGTAATCCACGTCGTGGTTGGCGTTCCCCTCAAGGCAATAGGTGAACGAGGAGCGCTTGTCCGGCGGAAGGGTGTCCAGGTACGCCTCGAAGGCCTCCTCCAGAGGCACCTTGAGCGGACAAGGGAGCAGGGCGAACAGGTTGAGGGGACTTCCCGCCGCCTCTGTCGCCGTCTGTTTCCGCGCCGTCCGGGCAGCCTCGGCGATCGCCTCGTCCAGGCGCCGGCAGAACAGATCGCTATTGAGATCCCGCGCCTTGAGGAGCGTGCCGAGTGTCACCACCGTCCCGAATGACGCACGAAGCCCCTCATCCGCAACTATCTCCAGGTCTGCATTGATGAACACCGGCAGGGTTTCCGGGTAGCGAGCGACGATGTCGTTCAGGGTTGTATTGAGCATTGCAGCGTTTGCGGCTGTATCCATCTGGTTCCTCGTATCAGGTTGTCGTAATATCGGGGTTTAAGCATAATGCTTGCCACTATATGCCCCTGGACGGCAACACAGGGAAAGACCGGCGTTGACGGCCAGGCGTGCGCCCCGTTCAGGCCGCTTTGCGGCAGCAGATGATTAAATAATAGGCAGGAAGTGCTTACGAGAGAACATGTGGGGCATTACATGATACCATCCTGAATTGTTACGCGAGAGGAGTCGTGTAGGTGTTACGGATTCAGGAGCATGTCCGGAGCGCGTGACGCGCTCGTCCTTATAGGGGAGAAATGGAATTTCGCACCTTCAGATAATCCGTCGCTTCAACGGTTCCCGTTGCGACGCTGATGAGTTGACGTTCAGTTACATCTATCGCATGGGACCTGTCATCAAAACTTCGCGAGAAATTCACCACCAGGATGTGTGTCGCAGCGGTCTCTCTGGCAAACTTCTGCCGCAGTTCCTCCGGCATGAAAGCCAGATTGTTGAGATCATATTCGTCAAGCACCATATCGATCTCATGCCTGTTCACCAAACTGAAGGAATGATTTTGAAAATACTTTGAGAGGCCGATCAGGTGATGTTCATAATCCGTAATCAATTCGGCTGAAGTGGAATCGACAAATTCTCGGTACCCGCCATAATCTTTATAAATAGAATCAATTTTCACCTTACCGGCTATGACTGCTATACATACATTCTGGCTATACGACATGTAGTAGAGCTTATTATCAATAGGAAATTCCTTTTCCGAAGTCTTGTTATCCGCCAGGACCGTCAGACTGTAGGACTGGGTAAGATTGCTGCACGCCGGCAATACGATGATGAATAAGAGGAAAAATAATTGTAATGACTTCATATCAATACCTGCAAACGGGAATCGCAAGAGTGGTGCTATCGGCAATGCATATCAGCACAACAATGGGGGGAGAAGGCTGTCTGTCGTGCAGCATGCCGGAAAAGAAACCGTCGGGGTGCATCAGATCGTACTCACCAGAGCCGGCACCTGCTGACCGGAAGTCCCTTCAGTGTGCTCCTTTTCCCCATATGATGCACTGCATCCTTCTACATCACTGAACAGTAAATTTCAACGCAATCCTGAAACATTATAATGAATTAATTTTATGAGTGGCACGCGCGTCGGCGTGCTGGGGGGGGGTCGAACATGTTCCCGGCCTATCACGGCGGTACACACGGGAGTGGGAACAGCCGAATCCCGCACCCCTTTCGCCAGCGCGATAAAATCAGCGAAACATGGCCCTCCGTGTGATAAAGTGACACCTTATTCCGGTTTCAAATCAAAGATGACATCAAGGCGGCGAGGATCGAGGCGACGAAGGCGTACAGGTAGTAGGTTGAGGAGCCGAAGACGAGCCAACGACGATGCCGCTTTGATTTGGAATTGGAATTACTATTCAATGTCCCTTGCGGTTAGTCATGGGACACTAACAGGTTGTTGAAAAACTCAGGTTGTTCAAAAATAGTCAGATCGTCGCCCCCGCAGTATAATCGCCTCCGGCGATTATCGGTGACGAAGCGCAGCGGAGTTCATCCCGCAGGGACAGAACCGGAACGGTTCTGCTAAAGGCCCTAAGGAGGCAGGCCCTCTCTCTATCTCTCCCCCAGAGGGGGAGAGCATGCC
>Ga0326727_10004626_pt1 | contig 40912 bp, 35 predicted proteins | sample MB2enrmetagenome_FD_207643 | JGI IMG/M metagenome (GOLD analysis project Ga0326727, IMG submission 207643) | Lab enriched peat soil microbial communities from McLean, Ithaca, NY, United States - MB29MY | ecosystem: Environmental > Terrestrial > Soil > Wetlands > Peat | place: USA: New York...
CTTTGGCAGAAGGAAAAGTAAAGTGGTTCAACGAGAAAAAGGGGTTTGGTTTTATTGAAAACGATGAGGGTGGCGATGTGTTTGTTCATTATAGTGCTATTGCCGGAACAGGATTTAAGACTCTTTATGAGGGTCAGAAGATTCGTTTCGATATTGAACAGGGGAACAAGGGGCCCAGCGCAACAAATGTTCAGCCGCTATAATAATCTCAATTAATCAAAATTAATTTTAACTAAAAATGCCTCGTATATTACGGGGCATTTTTATTTCCATTCTTTTAATCATTTCTTATAATATTCAGTGGAGCGTCTTTACATTCAAAGATAAATCATTTAAAGATAACTCATGGCAAATAAATTAATTGTGATTCTGGGTCCGACAGCATCCGGTAAAACGCATCTGGCAGCGCGGCTTGCTTATGATTTGCAAGGCGAAATAATTTCCGCCGATTCCCGTCAGGTTTATAAAAATATGGATATCGGAACCGGCAAAGATTTAAATCAATACATCATCAATGACCGGCAGATTCCTTATCATCTGATAGATATAGCGGGGCCGGAGAATGAATTTAACTTATTTGAATTTCAGAGCAGATTTTACAAAATATTCAGCGATCTCACGGAAAAGAAAATTCTGCCTGTTTTGGCCGGGGGCACGGGTCTTTATCTGGAGTCCGTGTTGAGAAGGTATGATATGCCCCACGCCCCGCAAGATGAAGAATTCAGGGAAAGTCTGAGCCGGAAATCAAAAGATGAACTGCAAAAAATTCTTTGCGATTTAAAGCCGCGTTTACATAACAGGACAGACCTCGAAGATTCCGCAAGACTAATCAGGGCAATAGAAATTGAACTGGCCAGGAATCTAAAAAATCAGGACAGACAGGAAAAACCTCGGATTGATGCTTTGGTTTTCGGGATCCGTTGGGAAAGATCCGCCCTGAGGCAGCGCATTACAACGCGATTAGAAGAAAGGCTGGAAAAAGGAATGGTAGAGGAGGTAGTGAATCTTCATTCCGCGGGCCTGAGTTTTACAAAACTTGAGAGCTTTGGCCTGGAATATCGATTTGTTTCTCAGTATCTGCAAAATAAAATTACTTTTGATGAAATGAAACTCAGATTAAACATCGCTATTTGCCAATTTGCCAAAAGACAGGAAACGTGGTTTCGGCGCATGGAGAGAAACGGAATAGAAATTAACTGGCTTGGAGCCGACGACTATCCTTTATTAAAAGAAAGCGTGATAAATTTTCTGCGATGAAAAGAAATTCTTTAATTGACACTTATCTGCAAAATTATTCAGTCGGCGAACATTGGGAATTAACCGCTAATGACACTGATAATATTTCTCAGGTTGTTGTAATACCGGCTTACGCTGAAAAAGAAATGCTTTTCTCCACCCTGGCTTCTTTGGCGCAAAATCCAACTTCGTCTCTGGAATATTCTTTTATAATGTGCGTTATTAATAATAGAGATGATTCACCTCCCGCGGCGAAAGAAGATAACCGGCAAACAATCGAATATCTCGACGCGCTTGTGAGAAAAACCCCTTTAAAAAAGTTCAATGCCGATAAGGAATTATATCCTCTTTTAGTTAGTCTGTCCGGTGCGAGGTTGAAACTCGGATACATCGATGCCTCGTCCAAAGGATGTGAAATGCCGCGAAATGAAGCAGGAGTGGGGATGGCGCGAAAAATCGGCATGGATATGGCCTTGCGGCTGCTGGAAAAAAGTTCCTCTCCGCGCAATCTGATTTTAAGTCTTGATGCCGATACGCTGGTCCGGAATAATTATCTGTCCGCGATAAAACATTATTTTACGCGGGGAGTCAAAACTGCCATTGTGGCTTACGAACACCAAATGCCTTTGGATGATGCGCAACAGGCCGCAATTTGCTGTTATGAAATTTTCCTGCGTTACTGGGTACTGGGATTGGAATACGCGAAATCTCCCTGGGCATTCCATTCCATAGGATCAACGATAGTCATTTCAACTGAAGCATACCTGAATGTAAGAGGAATGAATAAGCGCATGGCGGGCGAAGATTTTTATTTCTTAAGCAAACTCGCCAAGACAGGTAAAATTGATTATATTAAAAACACCTGTGTTTATCCGTCGGCGCGTTCTTCCAACCGTGTTCCCTTTGGAACTGGGAAAAGAATACAAAGATTTCTTTCCGGGCATTACAAAGAAGAATATCGTTTATACGATCCGCGAGTATTTAAAGTATTAGCTGATTGGCAGCAACTTATGAAAAATCAGTTTATCCGCGGCGAAGATGAAATTTTAATGAAAGCACAACGAATCCATCCCCGGTTAAAATCTTTTTTGAAAGATAGCGGCTTTCCCGAGGTCTGGTCGAGAATATGCCGCAATGTAAAAGATGAAAAAACGCTTGCACGACAGTATAATGATTGGTTTGACGGGTTTAAAACCTTAAAATTGATTAATTATTTTACCGCGGAAGTTTATCCCCAAATTAATATGTTCGAAGCTCTGGAGCGGATTCTTTCCATGTCGGGAAGGGGAGTGAAATTAAATGCCCAAACAGGAATTCCCCCGCTTGCAAAACAATTGGAAATTCTTCAATATTTACGCACGATAACATAACGACTTAAATATAGAAGTTGATAAATCAGGTATTATTGAAAACCATTGTGGTTTGGGGATGTTCAAAAATTCTTAGATGCAAGGCACGCACAAAACCGAATTGCGAGGTGTATATAGATATACGTTGAGCGGTTAGGTTTGCAGCATAACATAGCAAATGAGCATTTTTCAACATCCCCCATCAGGATAATTTTCTTGACGTAGATGTGTCTTTTACATATAAGTCACAAAATGGATAAAAAATTCCAAATATTTTCGGGAGAGAATTCATGAAAAATAAAATCAGTAAAAGCTGTATAGCTGTTTTCGTTTTATTTGTTTTTGTTCTGGTTTCAGGTTGCTCGGACAACGAAAAAAAGAAGCAGGCATCTTCTATGCCTGCAGCCGGTGCAAACCAGATTCAGAACTCAGTTTCAGGGCTTCCAGCTTCCAACGTTGCGCCGGAAGTCAAAGCGCAACAAGCCGACACAAGTGATCTCGTTGTCAGCGTTGACGGGAAAATATTGAAAAAATCGGAACTGGAAAAAAATCTTAAAGCAAGGATGGAAATGCTCAAGGATAAAATACCGGCCGATAAACAAAAAGAAGTTCAGGAACAAGTAAGAAAGCAGTTAACAAACGCATTCATTGTACGAACCCTCTTAACTGATGAATTTGCGAGAAGAAAAATTGAGGCAAGCAGCCAGGACATTAAGGCGGTAATGGATCAAATAACGGCTCAACTTCCTCCGGGTAAAAAATTAGATGATGTCTTAAAAGAAAATAAAATATCTCAAGATGATATTCTATTTCAAGCTAAGATCAATAAGTTCAGGAAAATGGAAATTGGTAATAAAGCAAAGCCGACTCAAAAAGAAATGAAAGAATTTTACGAAGCAAATCGTGAAAAATTCTTTACAGACCTGAAAAGCGGGAAAAAAGTCACTTTCGATGAAGCTAAAGACAAAATTTCTGCTTATTTGGAACAACAAAAAACTCAACAAGCCTTTATTGCTATTTTGAAAAATTTACAGCAAAAAGCAAAAATAATAGTATATTAAATAAAACCGGTTAAATTTTCTTATCGAAAAATAACTGAAGCTCTCCCAAGGCCTGCCCCGGGAGAGCTTCTATTATTAAGGGATAATGTCATACCATTTCTAAGTCAAAGATGATATTGAAGCGGCTAGACGGAGGCGTATGTAATCTACGCCATAATGGCGCAGATCACCGGTAAGGAAAATATCTGTTTTTTATTGTGCCCCCTTCGGGTTGCACTCCCGTATTTTAATACGTTGAGGAAGCCGTAAGCGACGCCAACAAAAATAGCGCTTTGATTTAGAATTGGTATCAGACAATACTAGCGAGCTTTCGGATAAGCAGACTGTTACGTAATCATAATTTTTCTAAACGCTTATTTGAAACTGTGTTCGGCATCCGGAAAGACGCCTGTTTTTACTTCCTGAATGTAACACTTAACGGCGTTTCTTATATCCGGGTTCAAATTTGCATATTTTTTTACAAACTTCGGCGTCATTTTATCATACATTCCCAGAATATCGTTGATGACCAGAACTTGTCCATCACAGTGAACACCAGCGCCGATGCCGATGGTTGGAATGGATAGAGCGTTGGTAATCTCCGCAGCCAGTTTTTCCGGCACGCATTCCAGCACCACTGAAAAAGCGCCCGCTTCTTCCAGTATTTTAGCGTCCTGCATCATCTTTTGGGCCGCGTCTTCCTTTTTGCCCTGGACTTTAAAACCCCCTAACTGGTGGATCGATTGCGGTGTTAAACCCAAATGCGCCATGACGGGTATTCCCGCGCTAGTAATTCTACGGACTGTTTCCGCCTGTTCCATGCCGCCTTCGAGTTTAACGGCCTGGGCATCGGATTCTTTTAAAAAGCGCCCGGCATTGGCAAGCGCCGTCTCCGGAGAAACCTGATACGACAAAAACGGCATATCCCCGACAACCATCGATCTACGGGCGCCGCGGGCCACAGCCTGCGTATGATGCAGCATATCTTCCATGGTGACAGGCAGGGTCGTGTCATACCCCAAAACAACATTGCCCAATGAATCGCCAACCAGGATGATGTCGATGTCGCATTCGTCGAGGATTGAGGCTATCCCGTAATCATAAGCCGTCAATACAGTGATTTTCTCTCCCTGCATTTTCATTTTTTTGATATCGAGAATGGTTTTCCGGGTTATCTTAGTTTGAACACTCATGATTTTTTATCTCCTTTCAAGATAGCATTTATTTTTTTTGCCCCTTGTGCGGTTAGTGTTCCTTTTTGCCGCGCGATCTTAACGGTTATTAATCCCAGAGATGAATACAGGGAAGAATATTGCGGCAGATTTTTATGAAGGGCCGTTATATGTTTTTTTATCGTGCCGGAATCACCGCGGGCGATAGGACCTGTGAGAGATGAAACTGAACCTGACTTTTCAATGTTTTTCAGACTGCCGTAAACCAGAGGCAGGAACGCTTTATGGGCATCTTTTTTATTTAATCCGATAGCCTGATAAATGGATTCAACAACATTCATTAAAGATACCAGATAATTGGAAGCGAAACACGCGGCTGCGTGATAAAGCGGTTTTTGCTGCGGGGAAATGACAAGGGGAATCCCTCCTAAATCACGGATAATTTTTTTTACGGGGGGCAGAACTTTTTTATCCGCCGTTACTCCAAAATAACTTCCGGGAATATTTTGTATAGCCTTATCAATGGAAGAAAAACTTTGTAATGGATGAATGCTGGCAATTGACGCGCCGGCTTTTTGGGCAGGCGCCAGAAGATCCAAACCGCCCGCGCCGCTCATGTGGAAAACAAATTTGCCTTTTATTTCCGGATAGGTAGCAATATCCTGGCAAACAGATAAAATAATATCATCGGGAGTGGTAATTAGGACACAATCAGCATTTTGCACTGCTTCACGGGGAGTGGGGTAAGCTTTCGCCCCGATATAGGGAAGGGCTCTTTTCACGGCGGCGGAAGATTTGTCGTAAATAGAAATGACTTTATAGCCGGACTTATTCAGGAGGCAGCCGATAGCCGTTCCCACCATGCCGGTGCCGATGATGGCAAAATTATTTAAACGCCGTTTTTTCATATGCAAAGCACGGGATCTCTAATATTTTCCGCACTGCAAATATACCCCGTGTTGGTAATATCTGAGCCCTAAAAATAAAAAAGGCCTTCCGCAGAATAATAGAAGACCTTTGTTCGACATTTTATTTAACATACATACCGTCTCAGTCGAGTAAAAGGGATCCAAGCGGTTTTGTTAAATGTAGCACCCAGAGGGAACTTAGTCAAACAATTTTTCAAGAAACGGCCTTGTTTTTATTGCCGCACTCCATTATATACAATATCAATTCTAAAGGAAATTTTCGCCCGGAATGCTATCCGGAATGCTATAATAAACGGTGAGTGCATGGAAGAACTGGATTTAATGATATTTGATTTTGACGGCACCCTTGTCACCACAGGCACTGATCTGGCCTTAAGTATTAATTATACTTTAGAGGCGCTGAACCTTGAAAAAAAACCGGAAAAAAAGATCATCAGTTTTGTCGGCGACGGCATAGGCACGCTGATTCAAAGAGCGCTGGGGCGGGAGCATGCTAAATATCAGGATCAAGCTTTGAGAATCTTTGTCGATTATTACGGCAAACATCTTATGGATAATACCGGTCTTTATCCGCACGTGGAAGAGGTCTTGAAGAATTTTGAAAATAAAATAAAAATTATTCTGACAAACAAAAGTTATGATTTTACCCTGATGATCGCCAGGAAATTGAATATAGAAAAATACTTCGCGGAGTTAGTTGGCATTGATTCCACGCCATTTGCCAAACCGGATCGCCGGATAATAGACTATTTGCTGGACAAATACGGAGCAGCTAAAGAAAAAACTCTTATGACGGGCGATGGCAGGAATGATATTCTTGTTGCCAAAAATTCCGGAATATTGAGCTGCGCCTATTTAAACGGATTAGGCGGCAGGGAGGATTTAGTGAATCTAAATGCCGATTACTATTGTGAAGATCTTCTGGAAATCAAATCATTATTTAATTAGATATGATAAAAAAAGTCAGTCAAACTATCGAAAAATATAATCTGCTGGAAAAAGGCGAGCGGGTCGTTGTGGCTCTTTCCGGCGGGCCTGATTCCACGGCGCTTCTGGCGGTTCTGGCATCCATTGCTCGTGAACTGGAATTGAGCCTGATCGTCGCCCATTTCAACCATGGATTACGGGGCATGGAGTCGGATGAGGATGAAAAATTCTCCCGCGAGTTATCCGATAGGATGGGATTGGTTTTCTGTGCCGCGAAAATGGATCAGAATAATAATAATAAAAAGGGAGTTTCACCTGAAGATTTTTACAGGCTGGAAAGATACGGTTTTCTGAACAAAGTAGCCGCTGATTATCAGGCGCAAAAAATCGCGCTGGGACATAATCTGCAGGATCAGGCGGAAACTGTATTGCTCAATCTATTACGCGGCAGCGGCCTGGAAGGCCTCAAAGGTATTTTGCCCAAACGGGATGGCAATATTATCCGTCCGCTTATTGAAATATCCAGGCCCGAGATCATTTCTTACTTAAATAAAACCGGTATTTCATATCGTCAGGATAGTTCCAACAAAAACAAGATGTACCTGCGGAATAAAATCAGAACCGGGTTGATTCCGTATCTAAAAGAAAAGTATAATCCGAAAATTGAAGAAAATCTGGCTCATATGGCGGAAATATTACGCGCGGACGATGAATTTATCCGGGAGTATACAGCGCAAGCCTTACAATCATCGTTTATTCAAAGACAGCAAAATAATATTTTATTAAAAACAGCGTATATCAATAAATTGCCTGTGGCTATCCGGTTGCGATTATTTAAAACTATTTTAGAAGATTTCAGTCCCGCAAAAAACGGATTCTCCTTTATCCATATAAAATCACTTGATAATTTATCGCAAAAGTGCGAATCGGGAAAAAGACTTGTTCTTCCTCTCGGGATTGAAATAAGACGCGAATATGATAATTTAATTCTTGAGTGTAAAAAAATCCGTTTAGTACAAGCCAAATATGAATATCCGATGAATATTCCAGGATCTGTTTACATTAAAGAAAGAAAAGTTACCCTCCACGCGCAACTTTCAACAAAAGAAAGTATTGATTTGGGAAGCAAAAGCAAAGTTTATCTGGATTTTGATAAAATACAACAACCTGTGGTAATACGAAATAGAAGGGACGGTGACAGATTTCAGCCCCTCGGTATGCCGGGACGGCAAAAAATTAAAAATCTCTTTATCGACCGTAAGATACCCTCCAGCCAACGTAATGAAATCATGTTGCTGGTGGATCGTCTTTCAGTGATATGGATAGAGAACATGCATTTAAGTGACCGGGTCAAAATAACCGCAGAAACAAAAAACGTCCTGAAACTGGAAATTACGAACCCATAAATATCAGCAAATTTATCCCAAACCGGTTTTTTTTGATGTCGTAGAATTTATTTGAGTTATGCGTGATATTATTATAAAGATTACAATACCATTTGCTTTCAATGGCTAACTTTATTGGCAGCGCCGTCGGCTTTCTCAATGTATTAATAATACGCCTCGTCGCCTCCTTCTTGCCGCCGCGTTATCCATCGAAATCAAAATGGTGTATTATATGGTATACTATGATGAGATTAAACAAATTAGCTTTTTATCTGATGACATTATCTGCTTCGTTGTTATCTTATAGAAGCAAAATGATATATAAGTATACATAAAGGAGAAAAACATTGAATCAGTTTCAAAAAAATATAGCTCTTGTCCTTACTGTAGCGCTCGTTGGTTTACTTGTTTGGCAACTATATAACCAGCCGAAAGCCGGGACAAAAGACATCATTTACAGCGAGATGACAGCCTTTCTTGATAAAGGCGAAATCAGTGAAGTAACTATTCAAGGCGATAGTATCACCGGGAAATTTACAAATGGCACTATTTTCAAGACGTTCGCTCCCAAAGACGATAAACTGGTCGCGCAGTTCAGAGAAAAAGGGGTCAAGATCACGGCAAAACCAAACGAGGACTCGCCGTGGTTGACTGTCTTGATTTCCTGGGTTCCGATGATTCTTCTTATCGGTGTTTGGATATTCTTTATGAGACAGATGCAATCCGGCGGCGGCAAAGCAATGGCCTTCGGCAAGAGTAGGGCGCGTTTGATGACCGATAAGTCGAAAAAGGTTACTTTTTCCGATGTTGCCGGCATTGATGAGGCTAAAGCCGAACTGGAAGAGATTATTGATTTTTTAAAGGATCCTAAAAAATACACAAAACTCGGGGGGAGAATTCCTAAAGGATTGCTTTTAGTAGGCCCTCCCGGAACGGGAAAAACACTTTTAGCCCGCGCCATAGCCGGTGAAGCGGAAGTTCCTTTTCTGAGCATCAGCGGGTCCGACTTTGTGGAAATGTTTGTCGGCGTGGGCGCGTCCCGTGTGCGGGATTTGTTCAGTCAGGCTAAAAAGAACGCTCCCTGCATAGTTTTTATTGACGAAATTGATGCTGTCGGCCGTCATCGCGGCGCCGGTCTTGGCGGAGGTCACGATGAAAGAGAACAAACGCTCAATCAGCTGCTTGTGGAAATGGACGGATTTGAATCCAATGAAGGTGTGATTCTTATTTCCGCGACGAATCGCCCCGATGTTCTTGATCCGGCGCTTTTGCGTCCGGGCCGGTTTGATAGGCAGGTTATTGTGCCGCTGCCTGATGTAAAAGGCAGGGAAAAAATATTTGAAGTTCACGCGCGCAAAGCGCCGATTGACAGTGATGTTGATTTTTCGGTGTTGGCGCGGGGAACACCGGGAACTTCCGGAGCCGATATAGAGAACCTTATTAACGAAGCCGTGCTCAACGCTGCCCGGGCAAATAAAGAAAAAGTCAATATGAGCGATTTTGAGTTTGCCAAAGATAAAATTTTAATGGGCACGGAAAGAAAAAGCATGGTGATAAGCGATGAAGAAAAACGCAATACCTCCTATCATGAAACAGGCCATGCTCTGGTGGCGCGTTTGATGCCGGGAACCGATCCGATTCACAAAGTGACCATCATCCCCAGAGGCAGAGCGCTGGGTCTGACCCAGCAGTTGCCGATTGATGAAAAACATACTTATCCCCGTGAATATCTGGAGAACAGCATCGCTATTTTATTGGGCGGACGCGCCGCCGAAGATATAGTTTTGCATGATTTTACCACCGGCGCGGGCAATGATATCGAACGGGCAACCAATTTAGCCAGAAAAATGGTCTGCGAATGGGGCATGAGCGAAAAAATGGGTCCGCTGAGTTACGGCAAAAAAGAAGAGCAGATTTTCCTGGGTCGTGAATTTGCCACTCACAAGGATTACAGTGAAGAAACGGCAAGAAAAATTGATGAGGAAGTTGTTTCCATCGTCAAGACAAACTATGAAAAAGCGAAAAAGCTTATTAATGACCATATAGAAATACTGCATAAAATTGCCGGAGAACTTCTCGAAAAAGAAGTCTTAAACGGAGTGGAAATAGATGCCATCATTGGAGATGCTGTGCCTGAATTTAATCGGGGTGCTTCAAAAGCATTAGCTTAAATACATCGCATTCCTCTGAAAAAATATTTATTTTCACTTTTTATATCGGTGTTGCCGTGTGAGAACAATCAAAATAAATAATCCGGAAGAAGCTTCGGCGATATTCAGAAAAATCGGCGTTGATCCTTATGGCATTGACGCCATGGCGCGAAAAACAATAAATATTAATATTTTGCTGGAGAAACAACCTTGTAAAATAGCGAATATCATCAAGCAGGAGATGTTGTCAATCGGCGCAGACGCCGCCGTTGCCCGGGGAAGCGTTGCCTGCAGCACCCCCGTAAGCGATATTTTAATGATGGGCACGTTAAAACAGATATTAACTCTGGCTAAAAAAATCGAGAAACAGCCCTTTGGCTTAAACCTAATCGCCCGTGAAATCTTTGAAATATTAAACAACATTTATCAAAGCGAATATGTTTGGAAAACATCCCGCCGTAAAATAACCCTGGGCAGGAAAACCATGGTTATGGGAATTTTAAACGTTACTCCTGATTCGTTTTCCGACAGCGGACTTTTTTCCTCTGCCCAAAAAGCGATTGAACACGGATTGGCAATGGCGGACGAGGGAGCGGATATCATTGATATCGGCGGGGAATCCACGCGTCCGGGTTCCCGCTCGGTTGGGGTTAAGGTTGAATTAAAAAGAGTGCTGCCCGTTATTGAAGGTTTGGCAAAAAAAATAAAGATACCCATATCGGTTGATACAAAGAAAGCTGAAGTCGCCCGGCTTGCCGTTGATTTCGGCGCGGAAATAATCAACGATATAAGCGCCTTAAACGGCGACAAAAATATGGCTGAAACCATCAGGAAAACACGTGCGGCGGTCATACTTATGCATATGCGGGGCAAACCCCAAAATATGCAAAAAGGCAGTCTGGTGTATGATAATCTGATGGGGGAAATTACGGATTACTTAAAACAAAGCAGCAAAAAAGCTTTAAACGCCGGCGTAGAAAAAGATTGTATTGTTATCGATCCAGGAATCGGTTTTGGAAAAACTCCCGAAGACAATTATAAAATTATCAAAGATCTATCCGTTTTAAAAGTGTTGGGCATGCCGGTATTGATCGGAACATCCCGGAAATCTTTTATTGGAAAGATAACCGGCGGCGAGCCGGATGAAAGAATGGAAGGCACCGCGGCAACGGTCGCCGCTGCAATAATGAATGGATGCCATATTATCCGGGTACATGACGTCGAGGCCATGAAAAAAGTTGCAGCGGTTACAGACGCTATTGTTCACGCATGGCAGGTGGTTCAATGATTTGCGGTATAGGAATAGACCTCGTTGAAAACAGCCGTTTGGAAAGAATCATTGAAAAATGGGGTCTGAAATTTTTAAACAGAATTTATTCCGAAGAAGAAATACAATATTGCGGGAAGCACATGCAATCGTCAACGCATTACGGAGCAAGATTCGCGGCCAAGGAATCTTTTCTCAAAGCTCTTGGCATTGGTATTGGCATGGGCGTTCATTTAAAAGATATTGAGGTCGTGCGTGATAAAAACGGCAAGCCCGCTTTGGCGCTTTGCGGAGAAGCAAAAACTCAAATCGAAAAAAGAAGGATTACAAAAATTCATTTGAGTTTGACGCATACGAAAAAATACGCTACTGCTTTAGTTGTATTGGAGACGAAATAAATTATAAGCCCGTCATCGCTTTATAAATGAATAAGAAAAAGACAAAGATTGAAATAATATCTGCAAGCGCACAGCAGACATGTGAAACAGCCCGCCTGATTGGCGAAAAGTTAAGAGAAGGTGATATCCTGGCGTTATCGGGAGAACTTGGTTCCGGCAAAACCTGTTTTACCGGCGGTTTAGCCCGCGGTCTGGGAGTAGATGAAAAATACCGGATTACGAGTCCGACATTTACTCTGATTAATGAATATCCAGCCAGGTGTAAGCTTTATCACTTCGATGTCTACCGGCTGAAAGATTATTCTGAATTCGAAGATTTAGGTTATGAAGAATATTTTAGTGGAAATGGAGTTGCCGTCATCGAATGGGCGGAAAAAATAAATCAAATTCTGCCGGCTGACACTTTATTTATAAATTTTGAATATCTTGATGAAAACAAAAGAAAAATCATTATAAAAGGACCGGAAAAAAGGTTACGGGAAGTAACAAAAGATATAAAAATGGAGGACGTTTTGAAATGGCTTTAATTGTTCAAAAATTCGGCGGAACATCGGTTGCGGATATCGATAAGATAAAGAACGTAGCCCAAAAAGTAATCAATGTCAAAAAGGCCGGCAATAAGGTGGTGGTCGTTCTGTCTGCAATGGCGGGAGAAACCGACAGGCTCATTGACATGGCTCACAAGGCCGCCGAAACACCTAATGAAAGAGAATACGATTCCCTGATTTCAACAGGAGAGCAGGTTACGATAACGCTCCTGTCCATCGTTATAAATTCCATGGGTTATTCGGCAAAATCGTTTCTGGGATTTCAGGTTAAAGTATTAACGGATAAATCACACAAAAAAGCAAGAATATCGCTTATTGATACGGTATCGATAAAGAAGGAACTCAAAAAAGGGACCATTATTATCGTGGCCGGCTTTCAGGGCGTTGATGAAGAAAACAATATCACAACGCTGGGTCGCGGCGGTTCCGATACCAGCGCCGTGGCGCTTGCCGCGGCATTAAAGGCGGATCAATGCGACATTTTTACGGATGTAGACGGCGTTTACACAACCGATCCCAATGTCTGCAATAAAGCGCGGAGACTGGATAAAATTTCCTACGATGAAATGCTGGAAATGGCCATGACGGGAGCCAAAGTACTGCACCCGCGTTCAGTCGAAATGGCTAAAAAATATAATGTGCCTGTTTATGTTAAATCAACATTTTCTGATAAAGGAGGAACTCTTGTGACCAGAGAAGATAAAGATATGGAAAGAGAAATAATTTCAGGCGTAACATATGACCGCGATCAGGTTAAAGTTACGGTAGTCGGCGTTCCGGATCAGCCGGGCGTGGCCGCCGATTTATTTACGCCTTTGTCGGATAAAAATATCTTTGTGGATATGATTATTCAAAACGCCAGTCTGGAAGGATATACCGATCTCACCTTTACCGTTTCCAAAAAAGATTTGAAGGATGCTCAAAAAATAGTCGAAAGCACGGCCAAAAAAGTCGGAGCTAAAAAAGTAGAAATCGATGATCAGGTAGCCAAGATTTCCATCATTGGCGTGGGAATGGCCAGCCATTCGGGTGTCGCGGCAAAAATGTTTAAAACACTGGCTAAAGAGGGTGTGAATATCATGATGATCAGCACATCGGAAATCAAAATATCCTGCATCATTCAACGAAAGTATATGGAACTGGCGGTGTCGGTGCTTCATGAGGCTTTCAATCTGGCAAAGAAAAAATAGCTTCATGACAATATCCGAGAGTAAAATAAAGGGACTGATTGCCATTTGCTTAATTTTAGCGATCATTCCCTTTATTCATTTCTTTTATCAATCGTTTCATAAATATAAAATCCCTGTTTTAACCGATCAATGCGATAATTGCATGGCGATAGAAATTGTTACGGGCGATCAAAGCGTTGGAGTTTATTTTGTTCCTCCGGGAACTACCGTGAATCGGTTGTTAAAATCGGCGGGCATGGGATGGCAGGCAAATAAAGACTTCCATCTCAAGGAGGGCATGAGGTTAACAATTGATTCAGCTTCAGGAAATAAAGATGTTGTTGTTTCTGAAATTCCTGCCGCGGATAGATTGTCTCTCGGATTGCCGATTGATATTAATCAGGCCACAGAAGATGATTTGCTATTGATAAAAGGAATTGGCCCGGCGACTGCTCAAAAAATATTGGATTTGCGGAAAAAAATAAACCGCTTTAAAGATATAAAACAATTGATGGAAATTAAGGGAATTAAAGAAAAGAAACTCGCGGAATTACAGAAATATTTATATGTTGATGATTTGAAGAAATAGCACCACTTCTACATCAAAGCGCTATTTTTATTGGCGTCGTCGTCGGTTTCCTCAACGTATTATTAATACGCCTCGTCGCCTCCTCCTTGCTGCCTCAATATCATCTTTGATGTAGAAGCGGTATAATCTTTTTTAGTGGTATTGATTCATCCATCCATGATCATGATGACAAAAACTTTCTTCGGTCCGTGCATGCCTTTAAATTCTGTACCCTGAATGTCCGATGTGGCGCTGGGTCCCGTGATAAAGCTGAATTGGCTGGGAATCTCTTTCGTATTTTTGAATACAATCTCCATCACATTTTCATAGACAGGATAAAGATCTTTTACGGACATGATGGCAATGTGGAGAGGCGGAGCAATGGAGAGAAGCCGGGGGTGGTTGTGATTGAAGATGATGCCGATAGTTCCTGTTTCGGCAACCGCGAAATCGGCGGATGTAATCCCGGCATCAGCCGCAAATGCCGCATCACGCAATGAATCCCTGTTTGCAAGATCCTTTGGAATCGTAACGGATAGTCCTTTTTGGGAGCCAAAGGACGCAATATCGACACCGTGAATCTTTTCTGATGAGGCGACAAATGATTTCAAACCCTCTGCCGTGATAATATCCAGCAGGATTCGTAACGCGTCTTCCTTGTCACGGGCCTGATATAAGACCCCTGCTCGCATACTTAATTCACTCTCAAGGCGCCGGATCATCTGCTGGCGGTTCAGTGTAATTTCAGAGAGTGTTGGCTTTGCAGGACGGTCGATGTTCTGGCGTTTCGTTGCCGATTTCAATCTCCCTAATATCTCTTCTTTTGCCGGCATATTCAGGAATCCTCCTTTTTCGAAGTATTGCCTGAGGACTCAGGAAGGGATGGAAGGTCATTCCATGTTTCGTGGAAAGTTTTTGCCGGGATAGCCCGCAGGTCGCGACATCCAAACCAGCCTTGCGCCCCCATCGGAATACTAGCGATATAGCCATCTTTCGCTAAACTGTTCATAAGAGGCCTTGTGATTTTTAAACCGAAATTCCATAACCATCCATGGCTCATACCCAGGGAAATCAGACCTGCCATCGCGTTTTCCCTGCGGGACTGCATGGTCTTTTTCCCTTTCTGGTTTTTTATATCGATCTGGCGGGCGCGGTATGAAAGCAAAAGCGATGGATGGTCGATGCCGGCCGGACAAATTTGTTTACACATGCCGCAGAGTGTGCATGCCCGGTAAAGATCCGCGGTGCTCTCAATGCCCGCAAGCATCGGGGTTAGCACCTGGCCGACGGGGCCGCAATAGGTGGCGCCATAAGGATAGCCGCCTATCTTGGTATAAACCGGACACGTATTCAGGCACGCGCCGCAACGGATGCACTTGAGGATTTCTCTGGTCTTAAAATCCCTGTAGATTTCCGAACGTCCGTTATCCAGGATAATAATGAAGAGTTCTTCGGGGCCGTCTTGTTCTTCGGGTTTTTTGGGGCCTGTGTCCATGGTCATGTAGCTTGTGATTTTCTGCCCTGTGCAGTTCCTTGTAAGCATTCTTGTCATGTAGATGGCGTCTTTTATGGTGGGAACCACTTTTTCCAGGCTCATGATTGCGACCAATGTTTTGGGAGAGGATTTAATCAGCCGGATATTGCCTTCGTTTTCTACATTGATGATTGTGCCGGTTTCAGCCACTGCCATGTTGACGCCGACGATGCCCATTTGCAGATTCCGGAACTTGTCGCGTAAATATCGACGCGCGCCGCTGCCCAGTTCAACCGGATCAGTTGAAGCTTTTTTGATAATGCCTTTCTTCAGGAAAACCTCCGATATTTCCCCGGGGGGAACGTTGATTGCGGGTCCCACTAAATGAAAGGGATGCAGATTCAGGTTTTGGGTGATCACCTCGCCAAGATCTGTCTCGAACACTTCCACTCCATTTTTAATGAGGTGATCGTTTAACCCGATTTCCTCGGTGATCATGGACTTGCCTTTCATCACATAAGAAACGCCTCCGCAATTGGCAATGTCCAGAATAATCTTATTTGCCTCGGCAGCATCCTTAGCCCACAGAACTTTGGCGCCCTTGCTTTCAGCATTTTTTTCGAACTCTTCGAGCAATTCGGGCAGTCTGGCAATTGCATCAGCCCGAATCGCCCGTGAATATGACTCGGCGGCCGTAATATCTGGAAAGGAAGACATGCCTATCTGGCGCAAAATGGGAGCGCCAAGCGCAACCATCATCAGGAACATCTGGCTCTGTTCGTTTTTTAATTCTTTCCGTGCGGTTTCCATGAATTTGTTGATGTGTGAGTGCATATCAGACCTTCTTTAAGTTTTCGGCCAGAAAACTTGCCAGATGCCGCGCTGTTTTTTGTGGATGATTCCGATGCAGATATCCGCTGATATTCAACAGACATCCGGGTTCACACAGTAGGAGTACATCGGCGCCCGACTTTATGAAGTTTGCGGCCTTATCCCTGACCAGGGCCTCCGATATCTCGGGATAACCAATGGCGAACTCCCCGCCGAAACCACAACACGTGGTTGAATTTTCAAGTTCCACAAACTGCACGCCCTCAACCCCGGCAATAAGTTTTTTGGGCTGATCGGAGATATTTAGTCCCCGTAAAATATGGCAGGATTCGTGATAGGTAATTTTCCCCTCATATTTTGCGCCGACGTCGGTCGTTTTGAGGACATCGACGATGTACTGGCTCAATTCATAAACTCTGTCCGCGAGGCCGCAGGCCCGCTTATGCCAGGCAGGTTCATCTTCCAGCAGTTCCGGGTAATGATATTTGACCATGCAGACACAGGAACCGGCGGGGCTAACGATGCATTCATCCTCACCGAAGACTTCGATGAAATGTTTAGCCACCTGCTTTGCCTGATCACGGTAACCCGCGTTGAAAAGCGGTTGTCCGCAACATGTCTGCTCTTTGTGATAAATAGTTTGCGTACCCAGGTTAGATAGCAGCGTATGCGCGGCAATGCCGATTTCCGGCATCATAATATCCACAGTACAGGGAATGAACAGGGAAACCTTCATGTTTCACATCACCCTTCACGTCCGTCCAACTTCGGCCCAAAGTCGGCAGCATCCTGCTATTAAGCCCATTCTTGAGCCACTTTATCGATAAAGATCATATAACACGACTATCATTTGTAATGAAGCATAAAAGAACAAAATGGGAAAGTAAAACTTAGAGGAAGTTTTCGATGGTCTTAATTCTCACGGTCAGGTCAAGTTCTGTTGGGGGCAAATAAATTTATTAGTTGCTGTATGACTTGTAGAAACTGAGCACTCGCCTAACATAGTTTTGAGTTTCCCTGTATGGGGGAATATTATAATGATATTTAGCTACAGCTTTTTCGCCGGCATTGTAAGCGGCGAGGGCAAGACTTAAATCTCCCCTATATGTTTTCAGCAGATATCGCAGATAACGCGCCCCTCCTTCGATATTCTTTTCCGGATGAAAACTGTCGTCGACACTCAGCGCGTATGCCGTTTTGGGCATCAGTTGCATTAAACCCTGGGCTCCCACCGGAGAGACGGCATTGTGATTAAAGTTCGATTCCGCTTTGATGATTGCTTTAATAAGCGCGGAATCAAGCCCGAATTTATTGGCTGTTCTGTTAATAATATCATCATATTTGTTTACGTCGAGATTGGGCTGGAAAAGAACTCGTTTTTCCCTCATAATCATAACATATTTCACATTAGGATCGGAAGGGACATTGGTCAGGTGCAGGACGCCGTCTTTATCGATATTCTTATAAATATCGGCGCTCACTGTGCCCGCGGTCATAAATGCAGTGATCATTGAAACCGCGGCCAAGGTTAATAAAAATAAAGTTTTTCCTGATTTAACAGGAAATATGTTCAAATTCATTACCATCACAATATAATAATGTCTTAGTCGTTAAAAATCAATGCTTTATTTAAAAATAATGACTAAACACCTGATGTAATTGCAATAATGTAAAGCAATAATATTGCAAAAATTTCAACCGGCCCAACACTTGTTGACGTTAAATCGTCATTCCGCCGTCTATCGCAAGGACCTGTCCTGTTACATAACTTGACGCATCGGAGGCCAGATAAATAACAGCGCCTACCATTTCATCCGGTTCGGCAGGTCTGCCAAGCGGAGTTCTACTCATGGCTATATTAAGAATGTCCTGATTCTTCCAAAGGGCTTCGCTGAAGCGCGTTTTAGTAAGTCCCGGAGCGATGGCGTTTACCCGGATATTATAGATGGCCCATTGTTGAGCCATTACCTTTGTGGCCATAATCACGGCGGCTTTACTGATGGAATAAACGGGTAATATGTCAGGGGTAATGCCGGCGATGGATGCGACATTGATAATTTTTCCTCCGCCTTTTTCTTTCATCGCATGCGCAACTGCCTGGCTGAGAAAAAATAGACCCTTAAGGTTGAGATTCATAATGGAATCCCAGGCGCGTTCATCTATATCTATAGCTGATGCCATTGAGGGATTGGTGGCGGCATTGTTTATCAGAATGTCGATTTTGCCGAACTCCTCCATGACTTTTCCGACGAGGTTATTTACATCTTCCATTCTTCCTATATGCGCGGCTAACGGCAGGCATTTTCTGCCTGTTTTCCTTATTTCCGAGGCAACCTTTTCCAGGTCGGCTATTTTACGGCTGGCAATGACAACATCGGTGCCTGATTGGGCCAGTCCCATGGCGATGGCCTGACCAATACCTCTGCTGGCTCCGGTGACCAGAGCAACTTTATTGTCTAAAGATAAATTCATTTTTATTTCCTCCCGACGAGAAATTATATTTTAAATTTGTATTTTATTACAACAATTAATTTTATTAAATAATTCTATTTCTTTTTCTCTCATCCTGTTTGTTTCTTTTTTAGTCGCGTCTTCGTGATTATAACCCAACAGATGTAGTATTCCATGAATGATGAGAAAATCGATTTCCTGCTCGATAGTAAGTTTGCCGCGAAGAGCGTCCCTTTGAGCTGTCTGCGCGGAAATAATGATGTCACCCAGGATTTGAGGATTTATTTCGCCGTATTCGCCTTCCCGCAAAGAAAAAGAAAGAACGTTGGTAGCCCTGTCCCTTCCCAGATATTGTTTGTTTAATTGTTTAATATTTTCATCGTCAACAAAGCAGATGCTGATTTCCTTATCCGGGCAATCAAGAATCTTTAGAATTTGTGAAATCGTGCCGCGAATTTTACTCCGCTGGATTTTGATTTTAGTTTGGCGGTTTTCGATTTGTATTTTCATGGGGTTCTTTTTTGCCATTAGTTTCTTTTTGCGCAGCTTCCGGATAATCAACACGGTGGTGAAAAATGCCCGTGAGAATTTTCGTGAATGTTTCCGCTATTGTATTTAAGTTACTTAATGTTAATTCGCACTCATCAAGTTGTCCATCCATATAGATGCCTTCAATTCTTTCCCTTACCAGGGAACGAATTCTGGCCGGAGTCGGATTCGAAAGGGTGCGCGAAGACGCTTCGATAACGTCTCCCAGCATGATCAATCCGGCTTCCTTAGTCTGCGGTTTTGGCCCTGGATACCGGAAATCACTTTCCGATAAAGAGCGGATGGATTCATCTTTATCTTTTTTAGCCTTATCAAAAAAGTAAGTGACAATGCTGGTGCCGTGATGCTGACGGATTATGTTAATAATCTGTTTGCCGAGTTTTGCCTCAGAGGCCAGTTCACAACCGTCCTTTACATGAGAAATTATGATCAACCCGCTCATTTTAGGAGATAATTTGTCATGTTTGTTTTCAGAACTCTGCTGGTTTTCAATAAAGTACTGAGGTTTTTTCAGTTTTCCTATATCGTGATAATAAGAGCTTACTTTTACCAGTAAAGAATTCGCTCCGATGGCTTCGGCCGCAGCCTCCACAAGGGAAGAAACGATTATGCTGTGATGATAAGTTCCGGGTGCCTCAATGATCATTCTCTGGAAAAGAGGTTGATTGAGATTGGCCAATTCCAGCAGTTTGATATCAGTGATGAAGTCAAAAAGACTTTCAAACACAGGGGTGATTCCCGCGACAAGTACGCCGGTAATAATTCCTCCTATGAAACCCATTATCAGCCGCAACGGTAAATCATTGAATAAATTTCCAGTTATAAGATTCAGGCAGATAATCGCCGCCATATTTATAATGCCCAGAAAGAGGCCGATTCTCAGAAATACAGAACGCCGGCGGATGCGCACAATTTGATAAGATGCAGCAATTGATCCCAGAAAGGAAAAGAGTGGGAAAATAATTTTTTCATCAAAGGTGAATCCAATCAGGAAAGATGTGAGCGCGCTTATAATCAGGGCGACGTTTCTATTAATTAAAATGGCGATAGTCATTGCCCCGAGGGCGAAGGGTATGGCGAAATAACAGGCATCGACCGGTATAGAGGGAAAGGATCTGTTAACGGCCAGGGAAATAAAGATTCCCGCTTTAATAAATGATATTTGTAACAGGGCAATAATGCCGAAAACAAGCAAATCAACATTGGAGCGAGTGGAAGTTTTGTCCCAGTTTCTTGTTCGCCAGAGATACAAGGTAATAGAAAGAAAAATGGCCGTGAAGAAAAATCCCAGCATGGTTGTGAATCTGGCAACGTTATTACTCTCGGAAGATTTAAAAAAAGCGTTTAACTTGGCTAATTCCATGTAACCGATTTTTTCTCCTTCCCGAACGATCATTTCATTTTGTTGCACCTGGAAAAATGCCGGGTTAGTATTTTCGATAATAGACAGTCTTTTCTTCTCCGTTGCTTCTTTGTTGAATTTCAAATTAGGTTCAATCAGCTTTTTAGTCAGGGAAAACGCAACTTTTTTCAGAATATTTTCTTCACCTTTAAAAATAGTGTTGACTGTTTTTAAAAGCGGCGCGTCAATTTCCCTGATATTAAATAATAGAGGAGAGTTCTGAATTTCTACCTTACTTTGAGTTTTTATATTTTGAACGATAATGCCTTTTTGTCTTTCTGTTTTACTGAAGATATCATTCGTTATGAATTTGTTTTTATAGAAAGAAATAATCAGGCGGGAAAATTTTTGTTGCAGATCATTGGAGAATCTGTACTCGCTTAAAACATAAAATTCTTCCGAACTTAAATAAACACCTAAATATGCCTCCAGAAGTTTTTTCTCTTTTTGTACGTTGCTTATATCAATGTTGTCAGTATCCTGCGTCTTTCCCTTAAGGGAATTTCTGTATCTTTCTGCCTCGTGTGAAAAAGCTTTAACTATTTTTGTTTTAATATTGTCAGCTATTTTGCTGTCATAATCATAAAACGGTTTGATATTTTCCGCGTCCTCAAGTTTTTTTTGTTCAGTTGCCTGTTTGTCTTCAACCAGAAAAGGATAGTCGGCTTTAATATTCCTGGGAGCGATCATTCCCAGTTTAAACTGCGGATCGGAAAAACGAATATCCGGCGCCATGATTATGGCTAAAATCAGGCAAAGTATAACGGCTATGGCCCACCTCTGAAAAAGGCTGTTTTTCAAAAAGCCAATGGATATGTTTCTGCTTTTAAGCAGCTTCTTGAAAATATTTATTGCTTTATTTTGATATGCTTCGATAAAATTCATAAAATTTATTTGCCGGGATCAGCTGTTTTTTCTTTAGCCAGGCGCGCGTAAGCTTTTATGACATGCTGAACCAACGGATGCCGGATAACGTCGATTTCCGAAAAGTAAACAAAGCGCACACTTTCAATTCTTTTTAAGATTTTTTCCGCTTCAATTAAACCGGAAATTTTCCCCGCAGGTAAATCAACCTGGGTAATATCGCCGGTAATCACCGCTTTGGAACCAAAACCAAGCCTGGTTAAAAACATTTTCATTTGTTCTGATGTGGTGTTTTGTGCTTCATCTAAAATGATAAAAGAATCGTTGAGTGTTCTGCCCCGCATAAAGGCAAGGGGGGCAACTTCAATCAGACCTTTATTGATGAGAGCGGAGGCCCTTTCCATATCGACCATGTCATAAAGTGCGTCATACAGGGGGCGAAGATAAGGGTTAACTTTTTCGGCAAGATCTCCCGGTAAAAATCCCAATCTTTCCCCTGCCTCCACGGCAGGACGCGCCAGAATTATTCTTTGGACTTTTTTCTCCAGCAAATATGATACGGCCATGGCCATAGCCAGATATGTTTTTCCCGTTCCGGCAGGGCCTATTGAAAAAACCATATCAAAATTTCTCATGTAATCAATATAAAGCCTCTGGGCGATACTTTTAGGGGTAATTATACGTTTATGGGAAGAAATAAAAACAGTGTCGAGAAATATTCTTGCCAGTTCGAAGGTCACATCTTCAGAGAGAATACGGTGAGCATAGTCAATATCGGAAGAATGAATATGCCAGCCTTTTTCCATTATTGCATAAAGCTGCTGTAACATAGAGCTGATCTTGGCAACGTTGCCGTCAGTGCCGGAAATCGTGATATTATTCCCCCAGGCTTTTACTTTGACAGGCTCCAGCTTTTCGATAAGTTTCAAATGCTTATCATGTTCGCCGCAGAGATTCTTCAGTAAATTGTGGTCGGCAAAGGAAACTTTCTCTACGTTTATACTTTTAGTTGCTTGTTTCAAAATAATTATCAGCCTCTAAAATTATAGTATATATCATCAATGCTCTATTTCCAATGATAAAATGACCTGTAAATTTTAGAGCCGGTTTCTATCACTTTGATTTGTCCAATGCAATACATATTGATGAGTTCTTCAAAAGTCCTATGACGATGAATTATGATGATAAGTATATAATATAACGTCTGTATTTAAAAGAAATCATGATAATTTACTTTTGCAGAAATAAATGGGCGAAAACTTTGGCGTCACCAACTATGTCGTCAATAGGGCAGTTTTCGTCCGGCTGATGAGCGCTCTGGCCGGTTTTGGACCAAACGGCTACCGGGTAATCGTGTTTGCGGATATAGGAGGCAACAGTTCCCGCCCCCACGCCGCCGGCAAATGCTTCTATATTGTAAACCGTTTTAATAGCTTCTTTGAGCGCCGCAACGACCGGAGCATCAGGAGAGGTCGGTTTTACCGATTGTATGTATTGCGCAGTTGATATTTCTATCCCAACCTTGAATTTCTTTTCAATGGCGTGAACCATTTTTTGTATTTCCGCCATGACGTCCTGTAAATCATAGTCCGGCAGAACGCGGCAATCCATGCAAAAAACATCTTCACCGGGAATGGTGTTGATATTGCCCACGTTCGCTTCCTTTTTTGTCGGCTCAAAGGTGGACTCCGGAGGATCGAAAAGAGGGTCGGATTTTGGAAACAGTTTTTTCAATTTGACCAATTTGGTTACCAGATGAGACGCCGCGGCAAAAGCATTATTGCCTAATTGCGGTTTACTGCCGTGGCATTGCTTTCCTTTTGTTTTAAAACACAGCCACAGCATGCTCTTTTCGGTGACTTCAATTAATGTGCCCTCCGGATTTCCCGAATCGGGAACGACAATCAAATCATCGCGGTTAAAAAGACCGGGTGTGGAATCGATCATATAAAAGAGCCCCATGCTGCTTGATGTTTCTTCATCGGAAACAAAGGCAAGTTTAATCGAATTATCCGGTATTAATCCCTCATCCATAATCGCTTTGGCGGCAAAAATGGAAGCCACCATGTCCTGCTGATTGTCTTCGATGCCTCGGCCGAAAAGGCGGCCGTCTTTCACGTAAGCCTTGTAAGGGTCATGGCTCCAGAGACGCAATTCGCCCGGCGGTACGATATCCATATGCGTAATAATCCAGGTAAACCGGTTTTTGTTTTTGCCTTCTATGGTTGTGACAAAGTTGGGACGAATGCCGGAGGAAACTCTTTGGTCCCGCGCGTCATAATGCTTGAAATTTTCAAACCCAAGCCGGATAAGGCGTTCTTTCAACAGATTGGCCTTCAACCGTTCGCCGTCGCCGCCGTTTTCCGGTCCTACAGCGGGAACGGCGCTAAGCGCAATCTGCAATTCAATCATTGCTTCACGGTAGGCATCTATTCTTTGAGATATACGTTTGAATTTATCTGCGTCAATCATAAAAATGTCCTTTATAAATAATTTACTCTTCGGGAGTTATGGAAGTATACGGGCCTATCGTTGACATGGGCTCGTCAAATTTTTTCCCATCGCCTAAAACCAGGACGACGTTTTTAGTTTTATTCAAATATTCGGCGGCGACTTTATTTAGATCATTGACGGTGACGTTCTCTATATTATTACGGTAATTGACCAGAAAATCAGCGGGCAAATTTTCATATTCTATATTCATCTGCTGCCAGGCAATCTGTCCGGCAGTGGAAAAAGAAAAGATAAAACCATTGTTGATGGAATTTTTAGCCCAATCTATTTCTCTGGCCGTAATCGGGTGGGATGGAACATTTTCCAGAACGGAATCAATGAGAGATAGAGCTTTAATTGTTGAGGCTGTTTTCGTAAAGGCATAAGTGCCAAAAACTCCGTATGCGGGCTTTGCGCGATAAAAGCTCCCGGAGGTGTAAGCCAGCCCTTCATTATTTCGCACAACGCTTACAATCCTGGAAGGGAAACCGCCGCTGCCGATTATAAAATCAAGAACGGTGAAAGCATAAAAATCAGGATCATTTTTACTCGGGGCAAACTGGCCGCTGACAATGATGGATTGAGTGATTTCTTTATTGATGAAATAAATGCCGGCATCCGGTTTTTGCGGTGGAGGCACAGCAGCAGTGGGAATATTTTTTGCCTTCCAATCGCCGAAGTAACGGTTGAATTTTTTCACTGCTTCCTCTTTTGTTATATCTCCGCTTACGGCGAATATAATATTACCGGGCAGGAAAAACCTGTCGTGGAATTTGATTAAATCATCACGTTCAATATTTGCCAGTGATTTATATGAGGGGAAACGGCCGCGCAAATCATTGCGATAGATAAGACGATTAAATTCCTGGAAAGCCAGTTTCTGCGGATCGTCCTTCAGTCTTCTTAATTCTTCATTCTTCAATCGTTTGGCTAATTCAAATTTCTCCTGTTCAAAAGCAGGGGAAATAAGTGTTTGAGCCAGAAGATCAAGTCCGTGGTCAATGTCGTCGTTTAAAATGGAAAAGTCAACATGAGCCGAATCCATGGACATGGTGATGGATTCCGCCGCTGCCATAAAATCAAGTTGTCCGTCGATTTCCGCGCTGTTTAATTTTGCCGTTCCGCCGGTTCTCATGACATAAGCGGTTAATTCGGCAACGCCTTCCTGTCCTTTTGGATCATACATCGTTCCCGTTTTAATCAGGGCGCCGATGTTGACCAGAGGCAGTTCGTGATCTTCCAGAATATAAAGGACAATGCCGTTTTCCAGAACCACGCGCTGGACCTGTGGAAGATTAAATCGCAACGGTGGATAATGAATATTGTCCGGAGGGATCAGGGCGGAATTCGACCCTGCGGCAGCCCGGAGGACTCCCCCTGTAATAATCAGGATGACCAGCAGCAGGATAGAAAGAAATGTAATCGATCGGTTTATTATTTTTTCAGTCATATAAGTCAGTCCTAATCTTTCTTTTTATTTAAAAAGGCAATCGTAGAGTTTTCTTTATTCAGATACTGTTTGGCCGCTTTCTGAATGTCACGGGCCGAAACCCTGTCAATGACTTTTAAATAACCGGATATATAATGATAGTCGCCGAACAATACTTCATAATAAGACAACATTGAGGCGAGTTCGTCGTTGGATTCAAGATTTTTGATATATTCCATTTTTATCTGGTTCTTGGCTTTGTTTAATTCGGTATCCGTAACCGGTTCGGATTTAAATTTTTCTATTTCCCGCAGGATTACCTCTTCAAGTTCAGTATTAGTATGGGGATAACGGGGCTGGGCAAAGATGGTAAAAAGGTTGGGACACATTGTCGCCGGTGTGCCATTTGAGGCGCTGACGTCCTCCGCGATCCCCATTTTCGTTACCATTAAATTATATAACCTGCTCGTTCTGCCTGTAGTCAGGATTGTTCCCAGAACGTCGAAAACATAGTCATCATAGTCAGGAGCATTAGGCTTGTGAAATCCGATAATCATCATGGGATTGGCATCGAATGGAACCTCCACTCTTCTTTCTTGGGTCTGTGACGGTTCAATAGGAATTACTTTCTTATTGACCTTGCTTGCCGGAATCCCACCGAAATATTTTTCTATCAATCTGCGTGTGTCTTTCGGCTTGATATCGCCGACAACGGCGATCACAATACTTTCCGGCGCACTATATTTCGTGTAAATATCTCTTACCGCCGCCGGGCTTAAATTCATTATATCTTCAGTCCAGCCCAGTACAGGCCTTCCGTAGGAATGTTTTTTAAAAGCGGCCCTCAGAAATTCTTCGTATAATTTTCCTTCCGGATTGGCCTCCACGCGCTGCCTTCTTTCTTCCATGACAACGTCGCGTTCCGTGTAAAAATCACGAAAAACGGGGTTTTGCAGGCGATCTGCTTCAACTCTTGTCCAAAGTTCGATTTTATTGGCAGGCAGGCTGACCTGATAGGTTGTTACATCCTGGCCGGTGGAAGCATTCATATTCAAACCGCCATTTTGTGTGTACAGCCGGTCAATTTCATTGGGCGTAAAGTATTTCCTGCTTTGATCCTGTAATTTCTTCAAACGCGCGGTAAGTCCTTTGATCATTTCAGGATCAGCTTTTTGACCTTTTAGTTTTTCTTTATCCAGGGCCGTTCCGGTTTTTTCGATCTTGCCGAGGATCTTTTTCTCGATGGTATAATTGTTGGCGCCAATGGTCGTGGTTCCCTTAAACATCATATGTTCTAAAAGGTGAGCGGCGCCGCTTTCTCCGACCTCTTCATCAATAGCTCCAACACGATGCCGGATATACAGAGAAACAGTCGGGCTTAAATGACGTTCCAGCATCAGCACAGTTAAACCGTTTTTTAGTTTTGTTTTGATTACTTTATTCTCAAGGTCAAAGCCGTAACAATGGCCGTACATTAAAAAAATAACCGCGAATATAAAGACTGATTTGACAATATTATTGTTTTTCATTATTATCCATTCCATCCTGTTTTTTGGGAAATAAGCGGAAGAAAAAATATATGACTCCCACAGCACAAACTAAAATTAGAAGACAAGCAGAAAAAAAATACATGATAAATTCAAAGGGATTCTTTACGCTATATGAACCTATTAACGTATTAACACCTATAATTAAAAAAAACACGGAGAATAACAGAATAACAATATTTTTAATCCATATCAGAGCGTTCACGTAAGGCGGCCTGCTTTGTTCTTTAATTATTTTTAAGCTTCTTCTTTAATTCCGCGTAAGCGGCAAAACTGAAGTCATTGTTCCGGCAAGGGAGCAATGAGTTATTATGATATAATGGTTCTCTTTGAATGTCAAAGGGTGAACAGGCCACCGCTTCATCCCACATTTTTGTGCCCGGAATAGGCGAATATTCAGCCAAAACCGGTTTGGCGCCGCATTCCCTCACAAATTCCATGCTGTTTTCGACTTCTTCGGCGCTTTGGCCGGGTATCCCGCAAAGCAGGTATATGCCTATTTCCCCGGTTTTATAACCGGCGTTTTTTAAATGGCTTACGGCAAGACGGAGTTCTTCGTTTTTAACTTTCCCTCCGGTTTTAATCTGCCTGTTTAAGTCGGATGTTTCAAAACCAAAGCGAATAGTCTTGAATCCGGAATTGTAGAGTAAAACGCTTAGCTCTTTGTTGATTTCCCGCAGATGCAATCCATTGGGACAATGGAACTGGCAGGATAATTTTCTTTTCTTTACTTCTTTGAGCAATGGCATAATCATTTCATGCGGTTTAACAAGCAGTGCGTCGTCATAGAAACTGAAATTAATAACGCCGGATTCTTTTTGCCAGTATTGTATTTCGTCAACCACTTTCACCGGATCGCGTTGCTGAAATTTATCTTTAAGAATATGTGAAGAGCAATAGCTGCAGCGATAAGGGCAACCAAGAGAAGTAATTAACGGCAATTGTTCTATTTTATGTATTAAATCGAAAGCAGGGTAGGGCAGCGAATCAAGATTATTTTCATCGGGTATAAATACGGGTTCTTCATTAAATAATTTTTGTAGTAACTGCAGAACTTGTTTTTCTCCGGAGCCCGCTATTACATAATCAGCCCCGGAAAAATTAATGGCATGGCTGTAACAAAGCGTCGCGTATTTACCGCCAAGTACAATGGGAACAAAAGGCAGGACTTCTTTTATTATTTTAATTGCCTCAAAAACTCCGGGATACCAGTACGTCATCATAGAAGTTATCAAAACAATATCTGCATCTTCATGTTTTTTGAGCTCATTTATGAATATTTCCGGCAATATTCCGTAGCGGCAGTAATTTCTATCAATCATTTTCAGAGAATCGGGAGTGGGAATTACCTGCCGGAAGAATTTCCCGTCGCCGTAAGAATGGCGCAACGGTTGCTGGCGGCTTCCTTTGGGCATTGCCGGGTGATAAGGGTCAAGGCAATCGATAAAATGAATCCGGTGGCCGTTTTGGCGCAAAAGTCCGCCTAAATACAACAAGCCAATTGGTTTTAACCAAAAATCGTATGCCGCAAAATCGTAAATCCAGGGGTTTATCAAAAGAATCTTACTCATCGGCAGTTGTTTATCATAGAGACCGATTATTTACAAAAGTAATAAAAATCGCATTATTCACTCGTAAATTCACACTGATTTAACCCCCATTGCTTTTTGGTATCGGAGCATGTAAAATATATAATATAAATTTCCGACATGAAACAGAAACACAAATTAACAGGAGGTACACTATGAAAATATTTATGGTTAAGTCGAATTTTTTTCGGGCTGTTCTTTATATTATTTTGGGCTTATGTTTTATTCCTCAACTGTCTTATGCAACTGCGCCGAAATCTGTAGACCTGGCTTATGATATGGATACACAAACATTGTCTGTCACAATAAATCACTACACACTATCGGCCGGTTCGCATTATATTAAATATGTCGAAATCAAGAAAAATGGCGAAGTCAACAGCAAAAATGAGTATGGTTCTCAGCCAAAAGGTCCGATTTTTACTTATACTTATAAGATAGCGGCTGCAAAAGGAGACGTTTTCGAGGTCACAGCTACTTGTAATCTCTGGGGTCATAAAACTTCAACATTAACCATACCGTAATTAAACATGTGCTTTCCGGATGAGGAATGAAACAACACAGGATTTTTTTTCCGGAAGATCTTTGTGAAGAGAACACTTATAGTAATAGTAGCTGCCGCTCTGGAGAAGGGCAGATTTATGGCGGCTCTGGAATTCCTTAAAAAAGCAAAAGAGTATCGATCCTGAAAGGATAGCCGCGATCGGTTATGGCTTCGGCGGTGTTTTTGTTAAAGGCAGGGCAAAACTAACTCCGGAGATTGGCTATAAATAATCAATCGATCATGGTCCTCCGGACTTGATTTTGTACAAAAAACCGGCCGATGGATCACCCCAATTTACAATGCCCTTCCTTATTCTTTGATTAAATTGACTTGATAGGCCTTTTATGTTAGTAGACCTATTGCAACAAAAGTCATTTAAAATATATAGTTATTTATTTTGAGGCCCTATAAGCGTGAAAAAAACGACTTTAATAAAAATATTTTTAAGGTCTTTTTTTATCCATACAACGCTTAATTTTCGGAGAATGCAAAACTTGGGTTTTGCCATGGCTATAATCCCGGTTATTCGGGAATTTCGGTTGCAAAAAAAGGAGTCCCGGCAATTGTTGACCACGCACTTACAGTTGTTTAATACCCATCCCTATTTTTCCGCCCCGATAATCGGATCCATTGTCCGTTTGGAAGAAGAACAGGCCTGCACGGGTGAAGACTGTAATGCCCACGCGATTAAGCAAAGCTTTATGGCATCCTATGCCGCTATAGGCGATATTTTTTTCTGGGGCGCCTTGAGACCTTTTGCATCGATTTTTGCAGTTATTTTAATATATATGGGGTTAATAATTGCTCCGGTTGCTTTCCTGTTAGTTTATACACCGGCTCATTTCTGGGTAAGATTGAAGGGTTTTATCGAAGGTTATCGGAGGGGGAAAAATGGATTTGAATTTATCCGTTCTCTGGATTTACCCGGTATTGCCGTAAAAATTCGCTGGATTTCTTTAATTATATTATCTGGTTTAGTTGTCTGGCTGTCGAGAGATTATGGATATTGGCCCTTTATAAAAGTCTCCGGCGTTATTATGAAATTAACGGCGCTGGCAACCGTTATGCTTTGCTTTTTATTGATTAAAAAAGGTATTTCACAAATGTATGTTATTTATGGAGCTGTTGTGATATTTCTTCTTGCTTCCTGGAAAGGATTTTTGATTTGACCGAAGAAATAAGGACTTTAAGATTAAAAAACAAATTGGGACTTCATGCACGGGCAGCGGCTACTTTTGTAAAAGTAGCTCTGCAATATAAATCAAAGATTCAGGTAGAACGTGAAGGGCAAACTGTTGATGGTGAAAGCATTCTGGATTTACTGACACTGGCTTGTCCCCGGGGTGGAGAGTTAACTGTAAAAGCTACTGGCATCGATGCTCCTGCCGCCATGGAAGCGTTGGAAAAACTTGTCGAAAATAAATTTGGAGAAGATTAAACGATAAAATGAGCGCTGATCAGACAATGAAAACATTGGTTCTCAAAGGTGTCGGTGTTTCTCCCGGTATTGCTATTGGCAGGTGTTACCGTTTTGACCCGTCAGACAGCCAGGTTTCCTTTTATAAACTGAGCGATACTTCGTTGATTCCCGCGGAAGTTCTCCGCTTTAAAAAAGCCTTAAAAGAATCGGAACAGCAACTGCTGGAGATTCAAAAAAACCTCAAAAAAGAAAAGGTCACCGAACCTATCTATGTTATTGACGTTCATATTCTTATTTTAAGAGACAAAATATTTACCAACCGCACCATTAAATATATACGCAGATTAGGCGTCAATGCGGAATGGGCGTTGCGTATGACGCTGGATCATTACAAACAGATATTTGAGGGGGTCAAAGACGCTTACATCAGCAGTCGCGTCAGCGATGTTCAGTATGTCGTCCAGAGGATATTGCGCAATCTGTCAGGCGAAAAGAATGAGATTGCATGGGAAGAAGTCTATAACGGCCTGATTATTGTTTCACACGATCTGTCCCCGGCCGATACTGCCCAGATGAAGCTGGATAAAATTTTCGGTTTTGCCACTGACAGCGGCGGCCGGACATCGCACACGGCCATTGTTGCACGGTCTTTGGAATTACCCGCTGTTGTCGGTCTGGATAATATAACCCGTTTTGCTCACACCGGCGATGAAATAATAGTCGATGGCACGTCCGGCCTGGTTGTAATAAATCCCTACAGTGATATGCTCAAAAGATACGAGGAAAAGAAGCGCCATTATGATGCCGCCAAAGACGAGTATCTTAAATATGGAAGACTGCCCGCCGTGACACTTGATAATTATCATGTGCAAATAGGCTGTAACATCGAATTTATTGAAGAGCTTCCCTCGGCAATCATTCATGGTGCGGAAAACATAGGGCTTTACCGCACGGAATTTTTATATATATATCGTGACGATCTGCCGACGGAAGAAGACCATTTCAATAATTATAGTCGGGTGGTTACCGATAAAAATTTAGCGTGGTCAACCATTCGTACGTTTGATTTGGGCGGTGACAAATTTTCCAAGTACCAGAAGCAGGGAAAAGAATTAAATCCGCAGATGGGACTAAGAGCCATTCGTTTTTGTTTGAAAGAAGTTGAAATATTCAAGACGCAATTAAGGGCCATCTGGCGTGTAAGCGCTCTGGGAAAAACAAAAATTCTCTTCCCGATGATTTCCAGTGTGGATGAAATAAGAGAAGCGAAGAAGTTGCTGGAAGAAACCCGCCAGGAGCTTCTGGCCCGTGGAGAGAAAGTTGCTTCGGAAATGGAAATAGGCGCGATGATTGAAGTGCCTGCCGCTGCTGTGATTGCCGATAAGCTCGCTCGGGAGGTGGATTTTTTCAGCATCGGCACAAATGATTTGATTCAGTATTCCCTGGCTATCGACAGGGCCAACGAACGTTTGACGTATATGTATGAACCTCTGCATCCGGCTGTTTTAAGATTAATCAAGAAAGTAGTGGATTCGGCCCGTAAAGCAAATATCCGCACGGCTATGTGCGGGGAAATGGCAGGCGATCCCCTTTGCATACTGATTCTTCTGGGAATGGAACTCGATGAGTTGAGCATGAATCATCTGGCTATTCCGCGCATTAAAAAAATCATAAGGGAATCAACTCTCGAAGAATCAAAATTATTGCTGAAAAAAGCTCTTACTTTTAATACGGCTGCTGAAGTGCGGGCTTATGTGCATGATTATATGGCAAAACGTTTTCCCGATGAATTTCAAATTGAAGAAGATTAGCTTTTGTTATAAAAACCGGATGAAATTTATGGCAACAGTATAATGAGGGCGTAAATCTTTTCACATTGTTTACAAAACAAAAAACTAAAAAGACATACTTTGCATCTTCTTGGTTATTTCCAACGGAGAACTTCAACAATGAACGAAAATAATGATTTGATCAATCCATATCAGGAAAAAGAATATTATTCCGGAAACCTTTACGATGAGCAGAAATTTTTCCAGTTCCGGTTAGTCAAGACATTCCTTTCACGGGTTTCCCTTGCCGACGAATATATCGAAACAGTTAAAAAACTTTCCACCGAGGGAGTTGTGGTTTACGCCCTAAACCAGAGAAGTGAACTCAACAGCCTCATCATTTATGAACTCTTTAAACGCAAAGGAATGCCTATTCCCGTATATTGCCATGGAATGGATATGTCCTTCTGGCAGCCTCTGCCGAAAATGCTTAAATTTTTCTGGCATTCTTTTTTGCGCCGTTTGGGAAAAGAACAAAAAGCGTGGATGGGCAAATTAGCTTACATGGAGAGAGTGGTTAGTGAAAGAAAGAGCATCATCATTCATTTAGGTGAATCGGAATTCATTGAAAACAGATCCGCGGAAAGCGCGTTAATAAGCCTGATGAATGTTCAGGGGAAAGTTGATTTCCCTATTTTTATTGTGCCTGTCATGGTTTCGTACGGGCGCAGGCGTGAAAAAGAGGATGAAAGTCTGATTAATATTCTTTTCGGACAAACGGAACACACGGGTGCTATTCGCCGTTTAATTACATTTATACGTTATTCCAGCAGCGCCTTTATCATTCCCGCGGAACCAATTAAATTGTCTGAATATTTAAATACAAATAAAAGTCTTTCACAGGAAACGGCTGTTCACGAACTGCGTGGAGAATTAATAGACCGTATTGAAAAAGAAAAGAACACAGTGGTCGGACCGGCCTTGAAATCGCGGGATGAACTGATCGGTATGGTTTTAAGCGACGAATCCATGAAAAAGTATATTACCGGCTTTGCGGAAAAAGAAAACAAGGATAAAGCGGTGGTTAAAAAAGAAGCGCGCCGTTATCTTTATGAAATTGCCGCCGATTATAATGAAATTTTTATAGCCATGTGGCGAAAAGTTCTATCTTGGTTGTTTAACGACATTTACGATGGTTTATCAATCGATCTGGAAGGCATGGCCAAAATAAGAAATATTTCTAAAAAGATGCCTTTTGTGATTATCCCCTGTCATCGCAGTCACATAGATTATCTTTTGATTCATTACGTATTTTATCATAATAATATACAGCTTCCTTTCATAGCCGCCGGCAGTAATTTATCTTTTTTCCCCATGGGTTATATTTTCCGCAACTCCGGCGCTTTTTTTCTAAGAAGGAGTTTTAGAGGCAATGAACTTTATTCAGAAGTATTTACCAAGTATCTGGCGATACTGCTCAAAGAAGGGCTTCCTCTGGAATTTTTTATTGAAGGGGGACGCAGCCGGACAGGTAAAATGGTCATGCCCAAGTACGGTCTTCTTTCCATGCTTATTCAGGCCTATCAGGAAAAATATTGCGATAATTTTGCCGCTATTCCTGTTTACATCGGTTATGACCGCGTGATTGAGGAGAAGTCCTATCTTAAAGAACTCTCCGGAGAGACTAAAACTCCGGAAAATACCGCGGAAATCATTAAATCCAGTAAAGTTTTGAGTAAAAAATATGGCCGCGTTTATGTAAACATTGGCGAACCGATTATTATGAAGTCTTATCTGGAGGCGCAGGAAAAGCCGATAGAACAAATGGCTATGGATGAACGGCAAAGCCTTTACCGGAAAATCGGCTATGAAATAGTTTTGGAAATTAACAAAGTAGCAGTTATTACCCCGTTTTCTCTGGTTGCCGCCGTTATTTTAAGTCATGACCGCAGAGGAATATCCTACAATGATTTACTGGATATTTTAAATGAATTTTACGAATACCTGTCCGCGAAAAAAGTAAGGTTTGCAGAAACATTTTCTCATCGCGAAAAAGCGATAACGGACGCTCTCAATATTTTTGTACAGCAGGGATTTATCTCAAAAATTGAGGCCGAAGAAGATGAAGATGAAGAGATGCAGGAAGTGGTTTATTCGTTAAAAGAAGAAAAAAGGCTTAATCTGGAATATTATAAAAACAACGTTTTGCATTTCTTCGTGCCTTTATGTTTTGTTGCCACTTCAATGATCAGAAGCAATGAAGATGTGACATCGCAAAACAGGATCATCGGGGATTATAAATTTCTCAAGAAGCTTTTATGGAATGAATTTATTTTTGATGAACACAAGGATGACGCTGAAGATGTCAGTGAAGTGCTTGCCTATTTATATGATCGGAAAATGATCATATCCGCGGAACACGAAGGTCAGACCTGCATAGAAATAAAAGGCAAAGGTAATAAAAAGTTAAAACCTTTTGCCGATTTAATTCACAACTATCTGGAGTCATTCTGGATCGTGATTAGAAGTTGCCAGTATTTAAAGAAAGCTCCGCTCCCCAAGAAGGACTGGCTGAAGAAAATCATGACGCTGGGAGACAGAATGTATAAGAAGGGCGAAATATTAAGACCGGAAGCGCTTTCGCAATCCAATTATCTTAATGTCATTATATTTCTCGAAGATTCGAAACTTATAAGCGCCATAACAGAATATGAAAAAAAAGGAAAAAAAGAAAAGAAAGAAGTTTTTTACACGCTAACCGAAAACACGGCGGAAATGGAGGTTCTGCGCCGCCATATATTCAGATTACTGTAAAAAGCTTCAAAGGATTTTTTTTAAAATACACTTCCCAGAAGACTTCTGAAAGACCAACACGGCAACCATTATTTACGGGCTGATTTAGCGCTTTTGATGCTGTAAAACGCTTTTTTGCCGCGATAATTCGCCGCGTCGCCCAATTCTTCTTCAATACGAATCAGTTGATTATATTTGGCTAATCGCTCCGAACGGGAAACCGAACCGCTTTTAATCTGACCGCAATTGACGGCGACAGCCACATCGGCCATGAAGGTATCTTCCGTTTCTCCCGAGCGATGCGATACCACGCAAGTGTAACCCGCTTCTTTGGCGCGCTCAATCGTCTGGAGTGTTTCCGTCAGCGTTCCGATCTGATTTAATTTAATTAGAATGGAATTGGCCACGCCAAGGGAAATTCCTTTTTCAAGACGCGCAACATTGGTGACGAAAATGTCATCGCCGACGATCTGGATTTTGCCGCCGAGTTCATCGGTTAAATATTTCCAGCCGTCCCAGTCATCTTCCGCCAATCCGTCTTCAATGGAAATAATCGGATATTTTCGCACCAGTTCAGCATAGAACATGACCAGATCTTCGGCTGATTTTTTAGGTTTGGCTTCCGCAGACATTATATATTTGCCCCTGGAGAAAAAGGAACTGGCGGCCGAATCCAGCGCGATCATGATGTCATGTCCCGGGCGATAATTTGCTTTTTCAATGGCCGTCATGATAAGTGACAGGGCTTCTTCATTTGATTTTAAATTGGGAGCAAATCCGCCTTCATCGCCAACGGAGGTATTATAGCCTTTACCCTTGAGCGTTGCTTTCAGGGCGTAAAAAACTTCCGAGTTCATTCGGATGCCTTCTTTAAAATTGGGAGCGCCCACCGGCATAATCATAAATTCCTGAATATCAACATTGTTATCGGCATGCTGTCCGCCGTTTAAAATATTGGACTGCGGCACCGGCAAATCTTTGACATTAACGCCGCCCAAATATCTGTAAAGGGGCAAACCCGATATCTCCGCCGCTGCCCTGGCGCAGGCAAGGGAGACGGCAAGAATGGCATTGGCGCCGAGCTTGCCCTTATTGGCTGTGCCGTCAAGCTCGATCATGGCAAAATCAATATCGCGCTGGTGGCGGCAATCCATGCCGATTATTTCCGGCCCGATTTTATAAATAACATTTTTAACGGCAGTTTCAACGCCTAGCCCGTTATATCTTTTTTTATTGCCATCGCGCAGTTCCAGCATTTCATGCTCGCCGGTGGAAGCGCCGGAGGGAACTGCCGCTCTTCCTTTAAATCCCGATAGTGTTGTTACCTCGGCCTCGACGGTTGGTTTTCCGCGAGAATCAAGAATTTCTCTGGCGTGTACCTTAATAATTTCCGGCATAAATCACTCCTTTTCTAACTTCTTTTATATGATTTTATAGCAAAGAAGAGGCTATTTCAAGACGATATTTGAAGTATCTTGATTCTCCCGGACAAGTCGTATAAGGAAAGGCTTGCAAAAAGCAATTTTTCAACGGGTGATTATTTTTGAGATGAATACAGTTAATAAAGACACCAAATTGTTTCGTCATTTAAAAAAATGGCTGGAAAAAGCAATATTGGATTACAAAATGATTGAAGAAGGCGACCGGGTTATAATCGGTGTTTCCGGCGGGGCGGACAGCCTTGCTCTGCTTGATTTGCTCGATTCACCAATGATATTTGTTCCCCGATTTTCTTTTATCGCCGTCAATATTGACATGGGATTTGACCTGTCATATCAATCCTACGACGCTTTGGAGAGATATTTTCAGAAAAACAATTACCGCTATGTGATGGAAAAGACAGATATCGGCACTCTGGCGCACTCCGACCTCAATAAAAAAAATCCATGTTTTCTATGTTCGCGATTGCGTCGCAAAAGAATATTTGAAATTGCCGATGCCCATGGCTGCAACAAAATTGCCTTCGCGCATCACCGCGACGACATCATCGAAACGCTGCTGATCAATATGTTTTACGGACGGGAAATCAGCACAATGATGCCGAATCAGCGGATTTTCGACGGCAAGCTGCATATCATCAGACCGCTTGCTTATCTGCGGGAAGACCTTGTGAAAAAGTACAGCAAAGAACGTCAATTTCCTGTAATGAAAAATGATTGCCCGACAAGTGTTACATCTAAACGGGGTTATATTAAGAATCTTTTGAATGAATTGGAACGCGACCACAAAGAAATCCGCGATAATATTTACAAGGCAATGAGCCATGTAAAGCCGGATTATCTGCCGTCACAGACAAAAAAATGACAGCCTTGTAAAAAAAGCCGGATGCTGCGTTGTGCTTCATCATTCGTTGTTGCGGCGTAAGCAAAAAGTGCGTCTCACTCCTCATAATTCGCACGCTTTGCCTGCGGCTTTTTTTACAAGGCTGTCTGAACGTTTATAAAAGAAATAACGAACACCATTGTTATTGCGGGTTCACGTAAGGTGAACGCGGCAATCTCGCTTTCAAATGTCCTCCGCAGACGGAGGCACTCACGTATATGACGGAGGTGGATAATGCAGGGATTGCTCTTTCTGGCAATTCGAAACGGCGCGTTTGGGAAACGCGCCGTACAATAAGATGACCACTATATTTGATAAAAAAATGAAAATAAAAAAATGTAGCAATACTTGCAATTTAATGTAAAATTAAACTATGGCAAAAGAAAATACAGCACAAAAACTGATTGCGTCCAATAAAACGGCACGCCTGAACTATGAAATCGGCGATATTTACGAAGCCGGTATGGTTCTGACCGGAACAGAAGTCAAAGCCCTGCGTGCGGGCAAGGCCAATCTTAAAGACAGTTATGCTGTAGTTAAAGACGATGAAGTCTACCTGCGCGAGATGCATATCAGCCATTACGATCACGGCAATAGATTTAATCATGAACCGCTGAGGCCGCGAAAACTGCTCCTGCATAAACGTGAAATTAGAAAACTCTATGGCAAATCGAGAGAAAAGGGCTTGGCTCTGGTGCCGCTCAAACTTTATTTTAAAGACGGTAAAGTAAAAGTGGAAATCGGCATCGGCAAAGGCAAGAAACTCTACGATCGCCGTCATGATATCAAAGATCGCGAAGAACGCCGCACACTTTCGCGCGATTTTAAATCAAAGCAGATAAAGATTTGAGAAGTAGTTGAAAAACAACAATTATTTTAGATGTCTTATAAGATATTGTTAATTCTATACTTTGACAAAACAGTGGTAAGTGTATATATTACAAACAAATAATAACATAAGGGGGCGTCACGGTTTCGACGGGGACATTTGAAGTTGTAGAAGCGTACCGAGGTTCCTACAGGCCTCGTTAAACAGGTAGGAAACATATAATCGCAGAAAACTACGATTACGCATTAGCAGCTTAGTCTGCTAACGTTCTACCCGGTTTGCCTGTTGGCTGGACTAGAACGTCATTAAGACAGGATAGCCAAACTTCTTGCCTGGGGGAGGGCGGCGAATACTTACAGGATAGCGCGGGGAGATCCGGCCTTAGGGAGCAAACCAGCGTGAAGGTTATAAAACGAAGGCTACGTACGTAGAAGCTCCAGCGGAAGGTTTTCGGACGCGGGTTCGACTCCCGCCGCCTCCAAAAAAAGACAATCCAGTAAAATCCAAAGAAGTCCAAGGAAATCCAAAAACCCGTTAGAAATAGCGGGTTTTTTGTTGATTTTAGTCCAAAGATGTGTTATATTGTTTTACAAAATACAGCAATTATGGGGGCTGATAAACTGCAAAAAGCCCCCAAAATAAATTGGAAGCCCCCAAAAAGGAGAAATTATGCCTAAGAGAATAAAACCATTATCTGAAGTAAAAGTTCGCACAATTAAATCAAAAGAAAAAGACTTCAAGCTTTTCGACGGAGGTGGTCTTTTCCTTCTTATTACGCAATCAGGTGGTAAGTTGTGGCATTTTAAATATCGCTTCGATAACAAAGAAAAGAAACTCACTCTTGGCGTATATCCTGAAGTAAGCCTTCTTGATGCGCGTCGTAGGCGTGACGATGCGCGAAGACTTCTGGCAAATAATGTTGACCCCGGCGCGGTTCGCAAGGCACAAAAGCAGACTAATATCCAAGAAACAGAAACATTTGAGGTAATAGCAAGAGAATGGCACACTAGATTTATTTCAACATGGACAATAGGACATGCAGAAACAATTATGAGCCGCTTGGAACGTGACCTTTTTCCATGGATTGGCAAACATCCAATTGCAGCGATAAAAGCTCCAGAATTGTTGGCTGTGTTACGGCGCGTTGAATCAAGAGGCGCATTGGAATCCGCTCACCGCATAAGGACTATTTGCGGCCAAGTTTTTAGGTATGCAGTTGCAACCGGTCGTGCCGAACGCGATCCGGCAGCAGATTTAAAGGGCGCACTGCCACAACCCGCAGAAAAGCACATGGCGGCCATTACTGAACCTAAAAAGGTGGCGGAATTATTAAGAGCAATTGACGGCTATCAAGGCAGCTTTGTCGTTAAATATGCTCTGCAGCTTGCGCCTTTAGTTTTTGTCCGACCGGGCGAACTTCGTCATGCGGAATGGGCTGAAATAGATTTTGAAAATGCACAATGGAACATTCCGGCTGGAAAAATGAAAATGAAAGAGCCGCACCTTGTACCATTGTCACGGCAAGCAATAGAGATATTGACGGAGCTTAAAGAACTGACAGGCGCAAGCCGCTATATATTCCCTTCTGGCCGTTCTTTTGATCGGCCAATGTCAAACAATGCTATTTTAGCGGCATTGCGGCGTATGGGATATACAAAAGATGAAATGTCTGCGCATGGCTTCCGGGCAATGGCGCGAACAATGCTTGATGAAGTTTTGCAGATTAGACCTGATTTTATTGAACATCAATTGGCACACGCAGTCAGAGACCCAAACGGCCGCGCTTATAATAGAACAGCGCATCTAAATGAAAGAATTAAAATGATGCAAATATGGGCGGATTATCTTGATGGGTTAAGAGTCGGAGCCAAGGTGCTACAATTTAAGAAAACAACATGATAGAAAAAAAGTAAACATTCCGTGGATGGACCAACATGGTGACTTGAGATAAAAAATATTTCAGGGATAAATTTCAGAAGTGGTTAAATACAATTACCTGTAATGCTTGAGTGGATGTTTGAACTTCTCCAATCTTTCTTAACGAGCACGTTCAATAAAATTGATGATGTCCTTCAAATGCCAGACGGCTGTTCGCTGGCTTAACTTTATAGGTTTGGGATAACGCCCGGATTTAATTCCCGCATACCATGCTGACCGTGATATGGGAATCATTGGAGGAATTTTGGGATGAGCCTTGGCGTCGCCAATGATCTGTTTCAACCTTAAAAAACCAATTTCCGGCAAAGAATCCTGAGTCATATTATTATATAATGAACCTCTTCTTATTTTTCTTTTAGCATTTTTGATACTTTTTCTATAGCAATGTCCTTCGTTCGAATCTCATTAATAAACATGAGTTCATAGCGGGAAAGACTTTCTATTCCCATAGTCCGCTGGAGTTCGAGTTGAAAAATTTCAGCTTCGGTCGGTTCAAACAACTTCGTGAATGTGGTTTCTTCATCAATTAG
>Ga0326727_10004627_pt1 | contig 40911 bp, 42 predicted proteins | sample MB2enrmetagenome_FD_207643 | JGI IMG/M metagenome (GOLD analysis project Ga0326727, IMG submission 207643) | Lab enriched peat soil microbial communities from McLean, Ithaca, NY, United States - MB29MY | ecosystem: Environmental > Terrestrial > Soil > Wetlands > Peat | place: USA: New York...
AATTTGGAGGCGAAGAGGATCACATCCATCTTCTAATCAGCATCCACCCGGCATTGAACATCTCGGAATTGGTAAATAACTTGAAGTCAGCCACTTCTAAAAAGACCCGAAATCATTTTAGAGACCATGTAGCTAAATTTTACTGGAAGCCCTATTTCTGGCACCGGGCTTATTATGTCGGCAGCGTAGGAACGGTATCTCTTGAAACGATCCGCAACTACATCGAGAAACAAGGGACCAAAGAAAAACCTAAAACAAAAACCGCTCGTTAGACCCACCTCCTGGCTATCGCCTAGCAGGGGGAATGCACTCGCATTTGTTCAAAACGCACTCCCCGATCACCTTGCCGAACAAAAATATTATTCGCTTGCCCGGCAGCCTGTTTAATCTAAATCACCTCTCACAACCAGATTGCCTCAGTATGCCAAGAGATCTTCATGAGGCGTTAGACGGCCTTTCTCGATCTCTTTCATCTGCCATTCGTTCAGATCAAGATAGTTTTCGCTTGTAGCCCACCTCCAACGAAAGACCCTAAGCCGGTCAGGTCTCGAACCCCATACACCTGCCGTCAAAAAAATAATCAGGCCGTGTCGTCGTGTAGAGATTGCCCTGTTTGTTGACCAGATCCGTACATGCCCTGGCAAAGGAATCGGTGTAAGGCTGGCCCGCTGCCTTTGAGTATCATTTCTTACGCAATCTTGATTTCCATAATAAATACATGGGAAAAAACACAAAAAAGTTTGTACACTTTCACAGGGCTATTGGAGACAAAAAACCGTCTAACCCTTTAGAAAATTGGATATTAGAAAATAGCCCATCTATTTAGTATAATTTATCTAGTTTATTGGATTTGATACCGGGTTGACCACCCTTTTTCGGATAATACTTGCATATAGTGACAAAATTTAGTAAATGTATCCACAATTAATGATTTGTTCTTAATTTATTTAGGAGTCGTCAGAAAAATTCAAACAATAAAATGATGCGTTACCGTGTTTTCAAGCTCCAATGTTTTAATGAACCGGGGGCTTTAGGCCCGTTGTTTCCGGGCAAACAAAGCCACTGGAAGTGGAGGTGCGTATTATTGTTTAGACTCGTGCAATGCCTGATCGTGCTTATATGCTTTGCAAAAACTGCGTGTTTTGCGGCAGAGCCGTTAGCTGAGTCGGCCCACAACGCCTTTTCAATCCGCTTCGAGAATGATTGGTTTGCCGGGACCGATGAAAATTACACAAACGGGATATCTATAGCGGTGACCCAGACAGGGAAAGGACTGCTGGGTGGAGTTTGGGACCTTTTTGGCGAGGCGTCAGGGAAACGGTTTCTCACGTACGAGCTGACGCAGCTCATGTTTACCCCCTCCGACCTCTCTCTGAGTAACCCGGACCCAACCGACCGTCCCTATGCGGGGTTGCTCTATCTGGGCTTTACGACCCATCTGGAGCGAGAGAACAGCCTTCACAGCCTGAAACTCATAGCCGGTATCGCCGGCCCCGATTCTTTTGCTGACGATGTTCAGAGGTTCACCCATGAAGAATTGAATAGCACCCTTGCCCAGGGCTGGGACTATCAGATCAAGAATGAGCCGATCATAAATCTGGTCTACGAGTACCGCTACAGGTACGTACTCACTCCCCGTGATGCTCCGGTTGGTGTCGAGTTTATCCCCATGGGCGGGGCATTTCTGGGGAACTACCTGATCCAGGCCGAGACCGATGTGCAGTGCCGCGTAGGCTACCATCTCCCTGATGACTTCGGGACCACGGTACTGCGCGGGATCAGCTATTTGCCGTTTCCGCAGGATGACAAAGTGCACTATGCTTGGGGAATCTATGCCTTTGCAGGTGGTGGCGGAAACATTGTCGCCAGAAACATCACACTCGATGGCAACAGTTTTGCAGAGAGCCGAAGCGTAGACAAACGCCTTTTTCTGCCGGTAGCCGAGTATGGCGCTTCCCTCTGGACGCAGTGGTTCCAGGCGACCTTCTCCTACGTGATGTGGGGCAAGGAATTTTATGGTCAGAAAACGCGGGAAGATTACGGCTCTGTTCTTCTCTCTTGCTTCTTCTAGCAATAATCACAAGTTAACTATAACTTCCATCAGGATCAAAGCCTGTTCAAACTGACTTCAAAAGTCACGGGATGAGGGTTAACCGCTAAAAGTCGTTTTAAATCACCGAGTATTTTAAAGATGGCTATTACTACACACCATCCCGTGGTCAGCCGAGATCTTCTCGCGCCTGTCGCCTTTGTTCTGCTTCTGTGAATATTTATCCGCCGTAACGGGACACGAGCTTAATTGGAGCCCGTACCCCAGACAACGAAACACTGTCCACCTGCATTGACGCCAACTCTTGGCTCCGGGTATTTCGTGAAGCCATCGTAAGTCGAATCCATCGTTGCAATGAGCTGTGAAGTCCCCCATCCGGAGGACTGCAGGTACCTGTTCAACCGAACCGTAACCGCCGACTGTTCAAACTGATACCAGACTGCAGTCGCGTTGCCGGATGCGTCGACAGCAACGTGCTGGTCGAAGGTCCACCCGAGTATATCGTTAATCTGTACCGGAGCACTCCAGCCTGCGCCAGCAGTATACCGGCTTGCGGCGACATACTGGCTGTTGTCAGCTATAGACGACTGTTGCTCCCAAACCGCGAAGGCGTTGCCAGCGCCATCGAAGGCGATGTCAGGCCCGTAACATTCGCCAATGTTCCCGGCTGTGATCGTCTTTGAACTCTCCCAGCGGCCTCCGGCTGGGAGGTGGTTGACCCAAATGTCAAACAGCCCTGAGTCGTTGTTCTGGACCCAGGCTGCGAGCACGTCACCAGCTGCGTCGATCGCGACTGTAGCCTGCCCGTAGAGCACGTTTGAACTGCTGTTCAACTTGGTCGCACTGCCCCATCCTCCGGTCGTGGTGCCAGTAACTGCCCAAACATCAGAGGGTCCGTTACTAATAGAACCGTCGTCTTGAGTTTGCACCCAGATGAGCGCTGCAGCCCCTACCGGGTTGACCACGACCTTGCAGCCATAGGCGCTGTTCGTTCCGTTCGACAACATCGCCGGCGCACTCCAGCTGTTTCCCGCAACCGAATACCGACTTGTATAAACGTCGAAGTGGTTGCTATTGATGGCGCCGTTTTCCTGGTACCAAGTAATGATCGCATTGCCGGCACCGTCGACGCCAATGAACGAGCACCCCGACACGCTCGTTGCTACAGAAGCCACATTAGTGATCTGCGCCGGCGTGCCCCAGCCGGTCCCAACTATGTACCGGTTGACCCATACGTTGTTGAGCTGGTTGTCAGATTGAACCCACACGGCGATGGCATTGCCACTGGAGTCGAACGCTACATGGGGGAGCGCAGCTAAGCCGGTCGCCGTGCTGATCTGAGTTGGAGTCGAGCCGTTGGTAAGCCACTGCGCTTGGATCGTACTCGCACTGTAGTCGGAATTGTACTGCCACCATAGTGCCAAGCCAGCGCCAGCGCCGGATACCTGGACGTCCGGGTCTTGCGCAACGCTCCCTTGCTGGCTACTCCACGCAATCGCAGACACCCTGTTGCCAAGGTTCGGTGATGTCGAAGCAGTGAAAAGCGTTGCACCGGATGCCGTGTCGGTCACAGAGACTGTTCCGGACGAGTATGTCACCGTAACGTGGTCCAGCAGGCTATCCATCCCCGTGCCGTCAGCGGCAAAAGTTCCAGTGATCGGGTCCATGTCGGCTGAGTAACTCGCGAGGAGGGGCTTCAAGTTCGCCCGGAGGCTTGCTGTTGCAACGGAGAGGTTAGAGGCAACAGCCGCAAATGTCGCCTTGTCTGCCGCTGCATATATTGCCGCAAGGTTGCCGCCATTCGCCGCTGCCGCGACTATCATCTGCGTCAGCGGCGTGATGTTGGCAGTACCGACAGCAGCAGCGAACGAGAACATCGTCTTGCTCCCCCAACTTGCCTTGAGCATGAACGGGGGGGTGAGCGCTGAAACGTCAAATGCAAACGTCCCGTTGGTAGTTGCCATCGACAGCTCTTTTCCGGATGAGTCCTTGAGGTAGACAGTGCCGGACACAGCAGATCCCGTTGCAGCTACACCAGAGACTGTCAAAGAGGCGCCGCCGGGAGCCGGGCTTGACGACTGGCCTCCACCACTACAGCCGAACAAGAGCAGACCGACAACCACCAAAAATGCATTTCGCACAGTAAACCTCCATTAGCTATATAGCTTTGAACCGTCAAGCACCTCATGCCGACAAGGAGGGGGAAAATCGGTCGGCGAGGTTAAGGACGTTACCTTTGATACTATAGGCAAAGCTTCGTCATCAGTTGGGGCTTCTTAGCACGTATTTTTAATCTGCCGGCAATAAACACCCACGGTCAATCGGCTTGCGTCAGAATTCATTTTTTCATTACTTGCGCGGTTTGCCGTTCCTTAATGCGGCTACACGTGCGCATCTACTCCGTGCAATGTGCCTGTTCTTCCAAGAACTCCAGTTTTAATTTCTGCTTTTCAAAGAATGATGATGCCACGGATTGTCGTTTCTCCCTTGCCGTCCTTTACCTTCAGAATGTATTGCTTCAAAAACCCTCTTCTGTCCGATTCTGCCGCAAGAACTCCAGGCAGAAGCCAGGCTGCGATTTGTTTCGAAAAACACTTTTCTAACACAACCTTCTTACCATTTCATGTAAGACGTCCGGCAGAAAATTCCGGCAGCAATAATCCGTTAGCACAAGACATACCACAAATCACCTGGAACTCGTTTTCTTTCGCGACAAACCCATGATGCCGCTGGACAGGATAAAAAAGCCGCATCTGTCCCCTGGCGAGAGAGCACGCTGGTCGCCCCCACCGCGTTCTTTTTGCCCTTAGCAAACGACAATTCCCGTCTTTCCTGACAGCAGATATTGTCAACTCACCTTCGAGTCGATAACCGGAACAATTGCGTGATCTCTTATTTATTTCATAATGTTACCCGAATACATCGGGACATCGTCCGGACAGTTTTGCTCTCACTAAATCTTGAGCCTTTATCCTTCATTTCAGATCTATTCCGCATTGCCGGAAAATCGTGAAAAATATTTTCAGCCACCTAACTCATCGTAATAAAACGTATATTAACTGGGTGGAGTGATAATGAACGTTTAATTACCTCAAAAAATGTTGCACCCCCGGAATTATATATAAAGTAGGAGGGGGTGTATTTCCCATGAGGGGATCTTTGTCCGTTTACCTTATCCTTTTGGCTGCATCCACTGCCCATGCCTTTTGTTATGAGCAAGCTGGCGCTGAATACGGCTTAGCGCCCGAAATCCTTCAGTCAATCTCCTCCACCGAATCTGGAAACAAACCTTATGCAGTCCATTACAATTCAGACGGGACATTCGACGTGGGCCTTATGCAAATCAACTCGAGCTGGGAGAAGTCGGTCGGGAAGGAATTGTGGTCGAGACTCTTTGACCCTTGCACGAATGTCCGCATGGGCGCATGGATACTCGCCAGATGCGTGAAAAGGTATGGCTACGGGTGGAAGGCTGTCGGCTGCTACCACTCTTCCACTCCCTCAAAAAGGGACGGTTATGCGAAAAAGGTGGCCCATGCGCTCGTTCGGAACCGGGAAAAAAGAGAAGTCACGCCGGCAAACGCCGGGGACATGCTGTTGTTCTCAGCCGCAACATTGAAAGCAGAAGAAACGACACCATGGGATACGGTATTCACACCTGTCGACCATGTTCGCTGAAATACTTTCCAAAAATGATGAGTTATCCGAGAGTACTTTGATCGACGCAATCGAGATCGGGGTGACCAGGGCGCTTAAGCGTGCCTTAAAGGCTTCTTTCGTCGTGACATATAAGGAGCGGCTCGAGATAACGATGCTGGGAGCATGGGGTGAAACATTTGGAATTACCCCGGAACAAATCGGCAAAAAATTGCGGCGAAACATGCTGCACGAAATAGAGAGGGAAATCGGCATCCGGCAGATTCTGGCCGAATCGGAAAAGCTTAAGACCCTGCGCGGCATGGTCGTCCCCGGGGTGGTCAAGAAAATAAGAGATGATAATGTCCTGGTCGAGATGGAACTTGAAGATCAATTCGCCAGGTACATTCTCCTTGGTGTTTGCCCTTACCGGGAACAGCCGGTGCATGAGCGCAAGGTGTACCGCGCAGGTGAGGTTTGGAAGTGGTATGTGATGGGCGTTTTACCAATTCAGGCACGAAACAGGACAATGATCGTGGTCCGCCTATCGAGAAGAAGTCGCGAGCTCCCCGCGATACTTCTGCGGGAAAAAAGCGGTATAGAGAGGATTGCCTGCATCAAGAGGATCCCAGGGGCTGTGAGTCACATTACTACCGACAGGCGTATCCCTAAACAATGCATAAACGATGTGGGGAAGGAATTGAAGGAGACGATCGATGTTCGGATTATCAAGTAAAGGGAAAATTCCTTTTACTTCTGAAAAGGCAACAAATATAGGGGCAGGCGCGAACCTGGACAACCCGACGAAGATACTAAGCATCGATGTCACGGACGCTGACAGGCAAAGAGGCATGATGGTGGTCGGTACGACCGGTGTGGGCAAGACCCGCCTGGCGGAACACATGATAACGCAGGATATCGCCAGGGGATACAACGTCTGCTTATTCGATCCGAAGGGGGATCAGGCGATATTCTCGAAAATGTACGAGCTCGCGATCAAATACGACCGGCGTGACGATCTGATATTGGTAACGCCGCTTTATCCGGAGCTGTCGGCCCTAATCGATCCCATGCAGGATTATTACATGATCGACGAGCTCGTCGACCATGTAACCGCGGCAATACCACCTAGCCGCGATGAGGTGTTCAAATGGATTGGGAAGGAGATCGCCATGAGCGTCATTTCGGCGGCACTCATCCTTGCGGAACAGGAAGGGAAGCTCCCGAACCTGAACTTCGAGAGTTTAAGGAAAAGCATCGGCAAGGATGCTCTCACTGCGACAAGGGATGCTTTGGATCAAATAAATACGTCCGAAGCAAAGAGGGTATCCGGGATTATCAACGACGTGCTCCAGTCCGGCCACGAACACCTTGCCAAGGTATCCATGTCGCTAAGGACGGCACTGATGGATCTGTCTGCCGGCAACATTGGCAAAATAATAGGCCAGGCCGACTGCAACCGCTTCTCAAAAAGGGTCCAAAGCGGCAAGAAAATTATCATGGTGGTGCATACCGGCGCCATGCTGATCAGGGACGGGTCGAAAACCCTCGGCCGCGTCCTTGTTTCAATGATCCAGAAGTTCATAGGGCGCACTTATGGCTCCTTAAGAGAAGCCCTGGACCCACCTTTGGCCATATATATAGACGAGGCCCAGAGAGTCCTGTATGACGGCATAGAGACGCTTCCGGCAATGGCAGGCAGTGCAAATGTCATGACCACTTTTTTCATTCAGGATATAGCCCAGATGTCGGCAGAGCTTGGAGAGGACTTCGCCAAGATTATTCTTAACAACTGCAACACGAAAGTCTTTATGCGCTGCCCTGATGCAGATACATCGGATTACGTCACGCGCCATTTCGGCACTAAAAACGTTTTAACGGGGATATACAGCCCGAACCAGGTCACAACCCGCGAAGTCGAGCAGGATGTGGTCAAGCCGTATGATGTGCTGAGCCTCCAGAACCAGGATTTTCTAATGCTCACCTATGCCGGAAGGTTTAAGGGAAAGACGACGGCTGTCCCCCGGGCCACAAAAAAGATAGAGTTTCCCGAAGCTCCGACCATGGCTTCCTTTTATGATGACGAAGCAGAGGGTGCATGATTGCGGGGCTTTTGTTATCTGGAGCTATTGGTACGCTCATGGTCGCCTATGCGGCGAGAAACCTCTGGCGGGAACATGTGCAATCGACGCCCAAGGTGCGGGAATCCAGGAAAGTGGAAGAGAAAAGCCATAACCATGAAAAGGAAGTGATCAAACTACGTGATATCGCCCACATATGGAGGGAAATAGAGACCGGAAAACCGGAAGAAAGCCGCCCAAGGCCGGTATTTTCTCACAGGGAGATAGACGATTTTTACGCGAAGCATGTCGATAACCCCGTGGTTAAGGGGAATCGCAGGATCGTAATTGAAAAGCTCTTGGAAATGCTGGACACAGGCGGTGATTGCCCGTCCATTGTGGGCCGGGGGAGGTATGAAAACGACAGGGAACCGGAGAGGGGCTATGCGATTGAACGATACGACTGCTTTGCCAGAATCCCCCTTTGGCAACACAGCATCACAGTCGCGGAAAAGTACATCTCAAAGTTCCAGTACAAGGTGATGGTCCCCAATGCCCTTGTTATCGCCCTTGGCCATGATATCGGGATAATCGAGGCTGAGTACGCAAAATACTACACCAAATTGACCCATCCTGAGATATCGCTCCTTGTTTTGAAATCGATAACAGAGTTCACATCTCTCGAAAATTTTGAAGAAATAAGTTCGATCATCATGTCTCACCACTCCATCACGAATCTTAAGCTTGCGAAAATCCTGAAGGCCTCGGACCAGGAAGCAAGGAATATCGAGTTTAACGGGCCTGAAACAGCCAGAGCCTTTGAAAATGCCGGGGAGATCCAGAAGAAGGGTAAGGGTGACATCGCCCAGGAAAAGGAAGAGACGGTTTTGCCAGACAGTGGAGAAGTCGAGTCTTTTGCCGAAAAGGTGGATCCCAGGAAAATGCATGATGGCGGAGAACCGACTAATCAGTCGAAAAACGCGCCAAAAGAAATCGTCCCCCTACCCCATTGGCTCGACTTTGGCGCCATCCTTTCCCATGTGGGGAAGGAAATCAACATATTAGAGAAAACTGCGGACTTGAGCCTTAATTGGTCCGCATATTCGGTGCGAGGGGGGTATGTGTGGGTAAAAGAAGAGTTGCTCTGGGAGGCGGTGATGAAGACCTCCGGGGAAAATGCCGGTCTCTTTGCCGCGGAGGAAGATAAGGCATTGAAATGGGATATCCTGTACACCGTCGTTATGGAGCTTGGCCGGCGGGGTATGGCGGCCAGGGAAATGATCCGGGAAGGCTACTATCAGGCGCCGGTTACTGTTTTGGCCGGGAAAAGAACGCCGTCTCCCGCCTTCATGACCCCCTTTCTTCCCGGCGCATTCGACATATCGCCTGATGAACTGGAAAAGCGCAAAGGGAGTCTGCTTGCCAGCACGGTCAGGGACATCGTGCCGAAACGAAAGGATAATCCTCCATGATAAGGAAATTGCTAATAACGGAACTCGTAATTTCTCTTTGGGTAGTGAATCCTGCGCGGGCGGATTATTACTCCGATTCGCACACCGGCTGGTGGTGGTACGAGCGTGACACCCCCCTCGAGGAGAAAAAGGTACCAAAGGAGACAGAAAAGGCCGATCCGGAAAATGAGGGGAAAACATACCCTTCCCTTTCTCTGTATACGGAAGAGCGTCTATTTGACATGGACCCGGGAGAGTTCCAGAAAATCATGGACGGGTTCCGCGCAAAAGCAATACGCTGGCCCACAGAGGGGAATGTTACCGAGTATTACAGGGTCAGTGAAATCGCGAGAAAAAAGGCACTCGCCTTCACCAATACCTCCGAATACGTCTGGCAGAAACACCCTGAGCTCAGTACGGTTGCGGACTACCCGACGAATACCCCCGGCATGCAGGCCAAATACGGGATGGAAAAAGAAGAAAGGGAAAGGGTACTTGAAGAGAACCGTGACGATTTCGCGCTGGTTATGTTCGTCCGCCCCGGTTGCGAATTCTGCGACGAAGAGCTAAAGATCATAAAATGGTTCACGGAAACGACCGGTTGGGTGGTTAAAGAGGTGGACATCTCCCGGCAGCCCGAACTCGCCAGACGATTTGGTGTCACCATCACACCTTCCTTAATCCTTATCCAGAAGGGAAACAAGGAATATATGCCGGTGTCGGCCGGCGTAGCTACGGCAAACGAGATTGAAGACAAGGCATATCGCACCGTGCGGCTTCTCAAAAAGGAAATCTCGCCGGATGAATACTCCCTGTACGAGTTCCAAAGGGGAGGTTCTTATGACGTTAATCGACGTTAGAGAGGTTCTGCCATGGAATGGAGAAAAGCATCGTGTTTTTTATCGGCAGGAAATAACAGAAAACCATTGATGGGTCGTTTAAAGCACCCGGCAATCGTTATTTTTGCGGTTGTCGCGCTTTTTTCCGGGATCTGTTACGGCAATTGGGAGGACGACTGGCTTTCCAGCTACAGCGCTTCAGGCCCGTCCTATGTTCAGGGGAACCAGCGCAGTTACTATTCCGGGGGAGGCTTCTCCGCCAGGTGGCCGTCTACCAGTGACCCTTTGCTTACCATTTCCACACCGCGAATGAAGATGGGTTGCGGCGGTATCGACCTCTTCATGGGTGGGATGAGTTTCATGAACGTGAATTACCTGGTTCAGAAACTCCAGAGCATTATGACAGCAGCGCCGGCCGCGGCCTTCGATATCGCACTGAAAACATTAGCCCCGCAGGTTGCGGCAACGTTAAAAGAGCTTGAAGCTTTGGCTGACCGACTGAATCAGCTGCAGTTGGACGACTGCAAGGCGTCGAAAGCCATGGTGGCGACGCTTATGTCACCTGTGGCATCTGCGACCGGAAATGCAAAATTACAGGCTGAAACCGCATCGGACATAACCGATTTCATGACATCTTCGGGCCTCAATAATCTGTATGCGAATATACAAACCGACATAGGAAATATCGTTACAGCCGCACAGGGGAACAAGCCGGCTGCTGGCAACGACATTCAGACGTCAAGCACGGCCATGACAAGCGGCTGTCCGGCGGATTATATGTCCATATTCGGAGGTGGGTCTGTACTTGACAACATTGCCACATTAAAAAATATCGATCTGGGGTATGTAACGATGATGCGGGGTTTCATTGGCGATGTATGGGTCGACCCCCCGGCTGCCACGGGATCCACTTTCCAGGCGACATACATCAAGCCGTGTGACAAAAACAAGAACATCCAGAATTTCTTCGCTGGCGATATCGAGGTAAGGGCTTCAGGAACAGGAACCAGCTGCTCAGCGGTTACCGATACAAACCGCAATCTTTACACGTACACCGGCCAGATCATGTCCAACATTGTGAGCAATATGAAATCAGGTAACGCGCTTGGCACCACCGAGCAGAATTTTGCGAATACGTTGTCGCTCACGATTATACCCATGCTGAAGAGTGCGGTGGCAAGCGGCACGGATGGCATGGTAGTCGGTCAATTGTCAGATATAGCCGCAAAAGAGTATGCGTTCGCGATGCTGTCCGACCTGTTCGCACGCAATGCGCAGATGATAGCACAAGCCCATAGCATCTCGTCCGCTACCAACGGAAGCTCTTCGGGACATGACCCGAATACCTGCATACTGACCCAGTTCAAGGGTGTGGAAACCCAGTTGCAGGCCCTGGAAGACGCCATGGGGAAGGTAGTGGGAGACCTAAGGACCGAGCTTATAAAGTCAGCGAATGACCTTAATTCAATGCAGGCAGTTTCAGACAACGCAAGGAAAATGGGTGAGATCGTCGATCAGGAGCTAAGTCGGAGATTCGGACGAGGCATCGCAAACCATGTAAGCAAGACTTGACAACCACCCCGCCCGCAAGCGGGGCTCTCCTCGTTAGCTTTGAACAATAGTGGGAATTAAACACAAAGTGAGGTGACCTTATGGAAAAGGAACAGGTGTTGACGGCTTATGGCCCTGGAAAAGGTGTTTTGCCGGAGAAGAAAGAAAAGGAAGGGGAAGGTGTTTTGGCCCAGCAGGCTGTGTCGAAAGGAAACGTTAAAGGTAACGATGAGAGGGAAGATAAAAGAAGGGAAACCCCGGAGGAATTCAGAGCGCGAAAGAACCTGGAAAGGAAAGAAAGGCTGGAAAAGAAACTCGAAAGGGCGAGTAAGCCCGAAACAATGCTGATTACCAGGAATGCGCTGGACACGAACGACCTGGTTTTCCTGATAAATGCCTTTGATTTCCAGTTACGGGCGATGAGGGACCATGTCGGCATCAAAGATTCAAAAGTAACCATCGATGTTTTCAAGGAACAGATCAAAAAAACCGACGTATTGAAAGATCAGATTAATCAGATGAACAAGGACCTGTCGGCAATAACAGGCCTGAGGTATAGCCCGCCACGTGGTTTTAAGTGATTTAGCCACCAGGAAGTCGCAAGCGCCAGAATTTGCTGCGCAACATCTGGGAGCGAAAAGGATAAAAAAAGCAGTCGCTCAAACCGTTAATGGGTTCATGTTTTGCCGGTGGTGGCACCAACACCTATTTCGAGGATAAGGCGCCCGGCAATGCCAGGGCCATTCAAGGGAGACGAAGCGACTGCCCGCTGGTAACGCCCGGGTTTGTTTGCCAGGCGCTTTCGGAAGTTTGCAGGCAATGTCTCAGACTGGCAGGGATGCCCATGGGTGGACCACGGTATTATCTACCATCGCCTGGCTGGTTGAGCTGACTTCCGCTATCTGGTAGTCAAGTGGGGGAAAAGTCGCTATTTTGGTGCAAGTCAGGAAACAGAGACCACCATGAAAAGGTGTTTCCCCGAGCGTTTTAACAAGGAGTGGCCAAACTGGCCGCCGGACTTGAAAAATCTCGTGGCAACAAGAACCGTGACAAACTGCCAGGAAATATTGGCCGCCTGAAAAAGAAGAGCCATGGCATTGGCCAACACGACACCATCATAACAACCTGTGATGAGAGCGGCACAAGGGAGTACCACTCACGCGGGAGAAAATCCCGGCTGCCGGGGCACATTTACCCCATCCCGGCGAATATTAGCTGCGCATTCACGAGCTCACCTGGGATGAGGCAATGCCATGGCAGTTATGTTGTGAGCCAGTTATAACCGCCGGCAATTGCTGAAAATTTATTCATAACACGTGACAAAATCAAAAACCTCTTGAGACTATAAGATCCGTTTGCAATACCCCTGTTTTGTGGTTTCCTCGGTCGTGAAGATCTTGCAGTGCGCGAAAGCCTTGGCCTTCATTGCCAGATCTTCCTCCGCATAGAAGCTTGTGGTACCCAGTGAGACACGGCCCAGCCAGGCACGGGCCGAATTGATGTCATGGAGTGCTCGCCGATCTGGAATCGGTGTTTCGAAGCCTTAAACCGGAGTTGGGACTGCGGCCAATATTTCACAACAAAGAAGTGGGGACGTAAGGTCATTTGTGTTCAGAACGGTATCGGCCTATCAGGACAGGCACTCAGAAACAAACTGAAGGCACAGGGGGTGTACAACCCTGCGGGTGACGCTGTCGGTACATAAGCGGGTGATTGCCACCTTCAGACAGCATGGCGGCAAAACCCTGAAAACCCGCAAAGCTACCATTCTGACAAGAACTTGAAAGCAGATTTACGAGAAGCCGGGTATTTCAACAACCCCTGGAGGAATACAGAATATGACCATGTAAAGCAAAATTGAACGAATGCAATGTCACACACGTTTCCCCCCACCGTAACGCCCCGAAATTCCAAGAGTTATTTTTGCGGGGTGTTAAACATGCGCAAATTAGAAGTTATCACTTATCCTATGCTTCATAACTGCGGAAGATGGTTTAGATCCGATTGCAAGGAATCAAGCCGACTGGAAATTTCTGCTTTCTCCTCGGACGTAACTGATCTACCTCCTTCCATCATCCGCAGATAATCACCCCGAATGGAGTCCAGTCTGGCCTGAAATTCGCTCCCCATTTGCAGAGAGAAGCTCCCGCTGACTCTTCCATCATCAATTATCATTTGGAGTGTGACAATCCTCTCCGCCCTCGTTGGTTCTTCATTTTTTTCTGCCAATACAAACCACTCTGCCCAGTGGCTGAAACGCTCCCCTAAGGAGTTCGCTGGTTTTTCATCTTTTTTGGTCCGGCCAAGCGCCCTGTTTACCACCTGTCCAAGCACATCAAGTCTTCCTTCGAGGCTGTTCCATTCTTCCCGGGTTACATTTTTGTCTCCCAACCCCGCATAGTCTGCCTGAATACCCTTAAGGGTCGCCAGATACATCTGGGACTGATCGGGGGTAAGCGCGCCGGTTTTCATCCCATCCCCAATCTCCTCCTGTATTACAACCATCTTGTCCTCTGCACTTCTTTCCAAAGCTCCCCTTGTTTGCATAGAGGCGCAGCCCGAAAACAGGGCTAATCCTAAAGCCACTAAAAATGATAGTAAAGCTAACTTCTTCATAGATATTCCTTTCGCGCGGAAACCCCTGAAAGTACAGTCGAGTGAGGATGCGCAGGCTGTATCCATACCTGTCGGCACGTATGGGTGGCTTAGCGTCGCTATCCGTATTAAAATGGCTTTCCCCCCAGAGGAATCCATCAATACAGAAAGACGTCGCTTTGGACCAGATTGTAACAGAAAGTTTTTCAGTAGGAAACCAGATAAGTTTGTTCTTGTACAAAAAGAAACTCGGCGAGTTTGGGGTAGTGCATATTACGTCGGCAGCGTAAAGGCGGTCTTGCTTGAAATAATCCGTAAATGCATCAAATAGAAGGAACCAGGGAAAAACCCAAAAATCAAGATAGAACCGCTAGCTAGCCCCCCTCCTGGCCTACGGCCTAGCAGAGTGAATGCACTCGCATCTGTTCAAAAGTGGCTAGTGAATCTTGCGGGTTTGTAATACCCAATTAGCGGGGACAGTGTATTTGCCATGTACAAACAGCTACAGAGCGTAATGTGTAATGGATGTCACCGCCTGGCTTCCATGGGTTCGAATGTTTCGTAGAGTGGGGAATACTGTGACTGTTCAGATTATCCATAACAAGGCGCACCTTGTTTCACTCGGATATCGATCATCGATCTGCCTGATCTGTGTGGGCTCCCCTCAGAATCCGGACTATAAAGCGCTAAGGATTTTTTGAGACGCGGCGTACAAATTATCAATAAAATCACAAGCCACCTGCATGGCAGGTGGCTTGTGAAAAACCCTAAAAAGGTGACTCGTGAGATCCGATTGTTGTCACCATCGTCTTTTGAAGCTTCTTCATTGCGTCAAGGTGAATTACGTCGACGTGTCTTTTGCCGCTAAGAGGAATATCACGACCGGATGGCATAGACTACCATCCTCACACCGTCATAGCCGCTGGTTTACCTAAAAGCTCAACTAAATCAGGCCGGTCCAGCCGGGACAAAATCCTTAACGTTATAATCCGGCTTCCGCGGTGCCCCTAGTTACCAACCGCCCCTATATGCCCTATAATAGCCTCTAACGGGATAGTACGCTCTCGGGGCAACATATACTCTCGGCCCGTAGTATGGTCCTGGGGCGTAGTATGTTACAGGCCTTGGATACACTGGCGGTGCGACAGCTACAGGTGGTGCAGCATAACCGTATCCCACTGGAGGTGGGACTGCAAGGCTAGCTACGGATCCGACAATGGCCGCAGGGATAGCCAACGCAGCGGTGATTGGCCAAAAGGGATTGAATACACCGCCTCTTCCATGGTAGTATCCGCCCCATCCGTCGGCAAACACTGGTGCTACGGATGTTGCTGACAGAAGACTTGCCACTATAAGTGTTACAACAATCTTTCTCATAAATCCTCCCTTCCACATTTTAACTCTTTCATACCATAAAACGCCCAATGAACTCCCAGGTTGACATTAATTTTGAGAAAAATTTTTAATGTTGACGTGACTATCCTTTCACACCTGCCTTCACTGCATGAAAGCAGTCATTGGGAAGCCATGAATTGAGGCCATCTCCCCTCAAACAATAAGCGCAAGGCATCCAACTGTGATGTTCTTTCTTTCGCCACGCGGACAAATATCCACGGATGCGGAAAAAGATTTTGGCTCCACCATGTGAACGGAAAAAACCTGAAATTTCTTCTGAACCTTTGTCATTCGCAGGTCATTTTCGGCTTGGTTGTGGGAGGAGGGGACATTCTCTACGTCCATGAATCTCATTACATCGTTTCAACGTCCCGACGGCGTTCCAGAAGATTTGGGGCTCGTAAACGGGGAATCCTTTCCCTGCTCCCTTTCCTCTTTGTTTCATCTGGAAAATTCTCTTTCGGCTTCTTGCAGCAGGTATCGGTAGCGTTTTCGGTAATGCTCCGAGTCCGTGTTTTCCAGGCGATCTCCTAATTCGTTGATGACTTTGAGCAAGCCCTAAATTTGGTGAGCCAACTTATTGCTTATCCTGCGCCCAGGCTCATTCGAGCTATTATAAGTGGTGTGCGTTAAATAGTGCGCAAGATGCGAAATACCAGCCAGAACAGGGGTACCGCTGGTCCGATTCATTCAAAAAAAACGATTCAAAAACGTATGCGCACCAATTTGCCTATTTACAGACGGTGGCCTTATAACTGGGCTCTCAATCTTCAGCGTGTCATTCCATTATAGCCAGAAATGTCTTACTGTATTGTTTCTCTCATTTCATACGGTCTTCACGGTCAGGCCAACCTGGGGCCTTGCTTAGCGGTATGACCCTGCAAAATCCATTACGCACATGTGCCCAAAGACACAATGCGATCCGACTGAACCTCCTACAAACTTGAAGGTACCGTTGAGCAGGTTTCTTCTGTGCCCACGCGATGGCACTCCGTCATCAATCAGTAGCGAGGTCACTATTCTTCTGGCATTTTCGTCTCCGTAGTTGATATTCTCTCCATAGGAAATGTCCCACTTACCGTATCGGTTTAATCTTTCTTCCGTAGTTGACCTATCGCTCCCGGTGTGCCCGGTAGCCCCGGTTTTTGCCTGATCCCTTGCATGGTCGCGGGCAGCAAGCGTAAGCCCTTTCTTTGGGGACAATGGAGACAAAGGTTTAGCGGCTTGAAGTTCCTTTATACATTCATCAAGTGCACGAGCCCCTTCATTGGTTGCAATGGCAATCTCGCCCGGGAATTGTAAAAGTGTATTGTGATAGTATGATCGAAGTGGCACCAGGTACCTGCGGGCGTATCCCGCCGGGTTGGTCCGCACCATGTTAATTTCAATGATTACTTCCCGTTCAATCTCTGTCAGGTACTCGGCGCCTGCAGTCGTATCGATTGCCTGTCTTTTCCATTTAGGGGACAGTGATTCCAGCTCCGCTTGGCCCGTATTGTGCCTGGTTTGATCATTCTTAACCAGCACCGTGGACCCTATGTCTTCGGCCCTATTTACTGGTGATTGAGTAGATCTGCCATCATCTGCAAGTGCCATATCAATGGACTCGAAAGAAACCAGCAGAGCAAGAACTAGCACGAGATAAAAACGCATTGTATACACTCACCGCCTCCTGTAGGAATCATTCCGTTTAGTGCCATGTAACTGTTATGCCGCTTAGTCGTGAACATCAGTGAAAAGGCTCCTGTTGCTTGTTGGAATGTCTTTCCAGATAATCCTCAAATGACATGATCTGTATTCCTCTATTCAGCATGTGAGAGAGAGCCCATTTGTACCTGGATTCTCGGTTGGAAGACACCCCATCAGACAGCACAACCGTTTCCAGATTGGCCCTTTTTGCATCAATTGCAGTCGCTCGCACACATCCCTCAGCATACACTCCGCATATGACGACATGACGGATACCTGCCATTTTTAGATAGCTGGAGAAATCGGGATTTGTGAAGGCACTGCTCTTTGCTTTTGAAAAGTGGCGAACATCATGAACAAGTACTCTCGGGTCTATCTTCCCCCCCTCAGATCCCTCAATAGAAGCGTACCTTCGGAATATATTGCCTATGACATCAGATCCCTTGAATTGATTAGATATTACGACGATTGGCCAATGCCGTTCTTCAAACAGGGCAACCATGCTGTTAGCAACAGAAATGACTCTTTCGGCATTTGCCGCTCCAACAGGCAATCGTCCATTATCTGAGAGAAAGTCAATCTGAAGATCTATGAGCAATAGAGCATTCATTATTATATTTTCATTTCAACGGTTCCGCGCGTGTGCGACCATGCCCGCTCGACTCGCTGGTTCGAAGGGCCTATACATCAGCTGGCTCTATAACTCGCGTGACCTCACCGCCACATTTCTTGCACGTGCCCCGTAAAACGAGAGTCCGTCCAGACATTTCCCCTTCTCGAAGTTGCAAGGGTGTGCCTTTCTTACAATGAGAACACCAGACAGAATTTATTATTGTTTTTCTCGCCCGTTCTGGGACTTGCTCCCATCGTTTTTTTGCATTAGAGGTTAGTTTTGGCAACGGTATGACATTTATTTCCTTGGCGAAATACCGTTCAAAAAGCTCCTTGGCCCTGAGAAAGCCCTCCTCGCTCATTGCGACCGATTTTGCCTTGCCGATAGGATTTGATATGTACCCCTTCTCATGGAGTCTATCCATCGTGTCCCAGTCAAATCCTTTCCATGCCCTTGCACCTAATCCTTCTTCCCTTTCATGGGTTACCAGGTAAAGAAGTGCCAGGGTGTAATCGTCTACTTTATCTTCATCAAAGTCCATGTGTCCTCCGTCGAAAGGTTTAGGCGCTAACCGGCCGCCTGTTTTTTTGGCGGTCCGTGTTGAGCGACTGGTTATACCATCTGCTTTATGGGATTCCTTGACATGCCACAACTCTTAACGACAGCCGAGGGGTGTGCGTATTTTTGCAATGTGGCTAAAGAGGGAGAATGCTTGCCACAACCGGATTCCAATCTTGCGGTAGCAGTCTGTGTTGTGCCGATGCACTCGACATATTCCGCCTGTGTGATGCCAGCGGCTGCACGCGCTTTCAGAAACTCATACACGAAAACAAATTCCTCGTTAAACCGGTCATATTTGGCTTTTACTTCCGCACGGGCGCGGGCTTTAAGTTCTCTCTGTGTGATCATTCTTGATCTCCCCATGAAAAGCATTGAATTGGCCATGAGGTCTATCAGGGGTTTGATTTCGTCAACAAACGTCTGGGCATAACCATGCGAACGCATAGGAAAATAAGACGGCAATTCGATATGGCATGCGGATATGCAGGAGACCACTTCCCCTGCTAGGATGGAGGAGTGATAGCGGCCTGCACAACCGGTCTTACTGAGGGGGACGAAGATGACGCTGAGGCCGGACGGGTGAAATCCAGTGGGGCCGGTAGGGACGCTTTCCCGGTTTTGGCGGCAGGAAATATGTCGGGGCGCATCCTCTTGAAAACAGGAGGTGGGGCGGCTTTGAAATGGTACACCGGCTTGAACTCCGGAACGAGCCGGCGCAGTGTCTTCATCATCCCATGGACGTTCGACAGTTTTGCCTCGGTAAAGAGCTTCTCCATTTCATCAGCCAGCCATTGAGGATCGTGGCCAACGGACGAGAGCACCCTGATCTTCTTGTGGGCAGTAGGCTTGATCCCTTCTCCCTCCAGAACGATCTCCTCGAAGAGCTTCTCACCGGGGCGCAAACCGGTAAATGTGATTTCGATATCCTCGTAGGGGACCAGGCCGGAGAGCCGTATCAATTCCTCGGCCAGCCTTAGAATGGAGACCGGCTCACCCATATCGAGGACGAAAATCTCGCCTCCGCTGCAGATACAGCCAGCCTGAAGAACCAGTTGGGCCGCCTCAGGGATGGTCATGAAATATCTTTTGACCTCAGGATCGGTAACGGTAAGCGGTCCGCCGTTTCTGATCTGTTCCTTGAACATGGGGATCACGCTGCCACTACTTCCCAAAACATTGCCGAAACGGACCGTTGCAAACCTGGTCGTACATTTCTCCGCCAATGCCTGAACGTACAACTCCGCCACCCGCTTGCTTGCACCCATCACACTGGTCGGGTTGACGGCCTTGTCGGTAGAGATCATCACGAAATCCCTGACACCGAAGCGGCGTGCAGCATCAGCCATCACTTTTGTGCCATAGATATTATTGGTGATCGCCTCCACCGGGTTGTATTCCATAAGCGGCACATGCTTGTAAGCAGCCGCATGAAAAACAACATCCGGCGAAAACTCATTGAAAACCGTCGCCACCTTGGCGCTGTCCTTGACGTCGCCGATCACCGGGATGACGCCGAGTTGGGGAAATCCGGCAACCAGCTCTTTTTCGATATGATAGAGCGGCGTTTCGGCGTTATCGAACAGGATGAGCTTAAGGGGGGAAAATCGTGCAACCTGACGGCAGATCTCACTTCCGATGCTGCCGGCGGCGCCACTGACCAGGACCTTTTTCCCGGTCAGGTAGTTGGCGATCCCCTGTTCATCAAGGACAACTGAGTCCCTGCCGAGCAAGTCCTCTATTTCCACATCCTTGATCTGGGATATGGTAAAGGTGCCGTCAATCAACTCGCTGATGCTTGGCAGAGTCTTGAAGCGCACCCTTGCTTTACGGCAGATATCCGGCACTTTCCGGATAACGCTCCGGTCCGCCGATGGCATAGCGATAATCACATCCTCAATCCCATAATCTCCAACAAGCGCAGGCAGATGCAGAATATTCCCTAAGACAGGAACTCCGTGGAGCCTCATCCCCTTTTTCTCCGGGTCGTCATCAATAAAGCCGATGACATTGTATGAAGCAACAGGCTGTCTGTGAATCTCCTTTAAAAGGAGGCTCCCCGCCTCCCCTGCACCCACGATCAAAGTCCTGGACCCCCCGTTGATATGGGGCGTCACGTAGTTTTCGCGGTACATCCGCCAGGCAAGACGGCTTAAGCAAATCAGGGCAGAGAGTAAAAACCAGTCAAGGATAAAAATGGAACGGGGAATAAGCACAAAATCCTGCCAATAGAGAACGGCAAGCACAGAGAGGGCAGCGGCAATGGTGACCCCCTTGAGGATGGCTACGGCATCCTGGAGCGAGGCGTAGCACCAAAGGCTGCGGTAGAAACCAAGAGCAGCAAAAGTCAGCGGCTGAAGCACTGCAACTACCAGCAGACATTCCCAAAGAAGCGCCTGTTCCTCAGCAGGGATTCGAAAATCGAAGCGGAGCAGGAAGGAAAAGATCAGGGCCGCACAGACCAAGGCGACATCAAAGAAAAAAACAATAAGCCTTCTGTTTTTCAGCAATTAACTATGCCTCCGGAAAATGCTTCCTGGCAATATACTTGGATTGGAAAAGAGGGATTAAATGAAGTTCAGGCGAACGCAGTTTATAACATAAAAACATTCTCGGTCAAGTCAATTTTGTGACAGTCAATTTTGTGGCTATTATCTTATATTTGAGACATTTAACAACGTTTTTGCATCAATTAATAACCATCACTAGTTCAAACTGCTTCAGTGTGTAACCCCCTCGCGCTTAACCACCTTAACAAAGGTCTGGATAACAATCCGCATATCAAGGGTAAACGATCTGTTCTTCATATAGTACTCATCAAAATCAACCTTGACCGGGATAGGGAGCTCGTCGCGGCCGTTTATCTGCGCCCAGCCAGTCAAGCCAGGGGTCAGGCGGTGCACACCCTTATCAGTCCTCAGTGCGATCAGGTCGTCCTGGTTGAACAGCGCCGGCCGTGGGCCGACAAAGCTCATATGTCCAGCAAGGATGCTGAAAAGCTGTGGAAGCTCATCCAAGCTCGATTTGCGGAGTAATTTGCCAATTGGTGTCAAGAAACAGTCCGGATCACCGAGGAGATGAGTCGCCACCGCCGGGGTGTCGGCCTGCATGGTGCGGAACTTGGGCATCCTGAAAATGATATTGTTACGCCCCACTCGTTCAGACCAGTGTATAACCGGTCCTTTAGAGGTAAACTTAACCAGCAGTGAAAGGACCAGCATGGGGATTGCCATCACGAGAAGGGCAAGGAGCGAACAAGTGATGTCGAAAAGGCGCTTAATAAACATAAAAACCCTTTATCTATCGCCCCGCAATTTATTTTTATACCACTCCGCTGTCACCTTCAAGCCCTCATCCATCGTAAACGGCGGCTCCCAACCAAGTTCCCGTCGGATCTTTCCACTGTCCACAATCAAAGATCCCAGAAGGCGATTGACCGCCGCGTTTTTGCCTGTGACGGCTCCAGCCAGACGTATAATTGATATGGGGAAAGGGAAGAGTCGGGCCGGCTTGCCCAATGCACCGGCCACGCGTCGTATCAATTCCGGCATGGAGACATCCTCACCATCGCTGACAATGTAAGTCTGTCCGGCAGCGGCAGGATGTTGTGCACAGGTTGCAAGGGCATCCACCAGGTTACCGACGTAGATCAAGCTGCGGATGTTGTTTATTGAAGCAAGTGGGAGAGGAATACCACGCTGAGCAACCCTCAGCATATTGAGGAAATTGGCCTTGACACCAGGGCCGTACACCAGCGTTGATCGCACTACAACCACCTCCAGGCCTGTTTCCTCCTCAATGCGGCGGAGGGCCTGCTCCGCCTCCCATTTGCTGATACCGTAAGGGTCAGTAGGGCTTTCAGGAGAATCTGTTGTGTAGGAAACGTGCGTCATTTCACCGTTTACCTTGATCGAGCTGATAAAGACCAAGCGCCTTACTCCAGCCCGTGCCGCCTCACGCGCAAGATGTTCAGTGCCATGGGTATTCACCGTGCGAAACTCTGTCAAAGGATCGGTAGCAGGGTCGTCCATGATGTGTACGCGGGCGGCCAAATGTATGACCGTGTCGATACCGTTTAGCGCCTGTACCCAAGTTGTATCAGGGCTAAGCGGCTCGGTCACCGTCGGAATGATTCCTGTAACAAGCGATAATGGCGTTTCCGACGCTAACAGCGTACCCCGTACATTCCAGCCCTCAGAGAGAAGGCGGATACACAGAGAACGACCTACAAAGCCGGTGGCGCCGGTGATGAGAACTTTCATGACGGTCTACTAACAAGCTGAATGCATTTAGTAAAGTACTTTGAATATATTTTAAAGATGTTTGTTTTGATATTATTTTCAGCACAAGCCCTTAATATCTCTCGGTTAAGGATAACGTTACTTCGCAGGCTTTTTGTGCTTGTGCCGCCGGTCCTCATCTTGATTATCACTTCGGGAAGATAGTGATACAGAATACGATGTTTAAACAAGAAACGGGCCAGCAGTTCAAAATCAGCCGCAATTCGATAATCGGTTTTAAACAGCCCGTATTTCTCGTAGCATTCACGCTTTACGAAGAAAGTTGGATGAGGTGGCATCCAGCCAAACGCTAATTTTGAGAGGGTAAAATTGGCTCCACTGTAATAACGAACCAATTTATCCAAGTTGCCTGGTCGGACAAACACTAAGTCGGCGAATAAAGCGTCTATAGATAATACGTCAAACATTTCTGCAATCTTGGCAATAACGTGTTCATTTATGTAATAATCATCAGCATTTAGAATACCGACGATATCACCAGTCGCCAAAGCGATCCCCTTATTCATAGCATCGTATATACCTTGATCAGGTTCGGAGACAATTTTGGAAATCCCAGCTCGATAACAATTAATAATGTTGTGTGTATTGTCATTAGATGCACCGTCAATAATTATATGTTCTATAGGGTATGTCTGTGATTGAATGGATATCAAGCATTCTTTAAGAGTTGTTGCACTATTGCGTACAGCAGTTACGATTGAAATTGATGGAAACATGAAAGTCCTGCTATTGAGTAGAAATCATAGCGTCATTTTTCAATTGAGATTAGAAATATGCTTAATGACTATCTAACCAGCATTAAAATATAAAGAAATTATATCCGAGAATCGCCGAGAGTTCCATCTGACTTGGATAAGGATGCGTTAAATTTAACTTCAATTTACCGCCTAAATCAATTGCTGATATCTACAAGAACCGTTGGCATATTGATCTATTCTTCAAATAGTTGAAAGTGCATCTATGTATCAAGGTATTTTTTGGAACTTCTGTCAATGAATATAAGTTACAAATCTGGATTTGTTCGAAATAAAGCCATTTTTCAGCCGCTTGTTAGCGACGCTCTTAAACAGGATATAATATCGTATGCCTTTAACCAGTTGACTTTATGTTATAATTAACCGGACAGTAGTGAGGTCACATTAATTTTATTGCGCATTATTTGGTAAAGTGCATCTCGTTCGACTCCTTCAAATTCAAGGTTTAAAGGATAAACAAGTAAAGCATATTTTGACGTTAAAACAAAGTCCAACGGACTCATAGACCAGCCCGTTCAATAAACCAATTACCCATAACCAGAACATCCATCCTCGTTCTTAAAAAACAATCAAGCGCTTCTTTTGGATTGCAAACCACTGGTTCATTTTCATTGAATGATGTATTAAGTACCATCGGAACCCCAGTTATGCTTGCAAACGCCTTGATTAGGCGATAATAGCGGGGATTTTGAGATTCGGTCACCGTCTGAAGACGGCCCGAACCGTTTACATGAGTAACAGCTGGGATCAACTGACGCTTCTTTTCACGTATCTGATAGACCTGTAGCATGAATGGAACTTCGTAGTCAGTCTCAAACCATTCTCCAACCGCTTCTCGGATGATGGACGGCGCAAAAGGACGGAACGACTCACGGCGTTTAATCTTCAGATTGAGGATATCCTTCATATCAGAGCGCCGTGGGTCACAGATTATAGAACGGTTCCCTAATGCTCGTGGCCCCCACTCCATCCGCCCCTGAAACCAGCCGATTACCTTCCCTTCTGCCACCAACGTTGCGGTTCGCCGGTAAAGCTCCGATTCATCATCAATCCGATCTACGGTGCAATTTTCCGAAGATAACTCATCACCTTTCATTTTCAATTTTTCACCAATTTCATTGTCATTAAACTGCGGCCCAAGGTATGCGTGATCCATTATAAAGCCGCGAGGTTTCTTCATTTTTTGGTTCCAGACATAGTAGGCCGCCCCAATGGCTCCCCCTCCATCTCCAGCTGCAGATTGAATATAGAGTTCCTTAAACTGACTCCGTTCGAACACCTTGCCATTTGCCACTGAATTCATAGCGCAACCGCCAGCAAGACATAGATTGCGATTCTGTGTTTCTAGATAGACATGAGTTAAAATATGAAAAAACGCCTCTTCGTACATTTCCTGAAGTGATGATGCCAAGTTTTTATGATAGTCAGTCAGTGGATCGTTCGGTTTGCGTGGTTGTCCAAGCAAATCGACCAAGTTATCAGAAAAGACTCTTCCGATCTTCGGCTCACAGTTATCCCATACCATTGAGACCCCTTCTGAATGATGAATAAAATAATCCAGATCCAGTTCGTAGCAGCCTCTAGGCTTGAGCAGCACGATCCGCCGCATTTTTTCCATTTCTGTTGGCTTTCCGTAAGGGGCAAGTCCCATCACCTTGTATTCGTCGCCATAATGCATAAAGCCCAAATACTGGGTTAGCGCCAAATAATAAAGACCAAGAGAATGAGGAAAATTCACCTGATTGTAGACTGTTATACTGTTTCCTATACCTTCGCCCCACATAGCACTTGCAAAATCGCCGAATCCATCAACCGAAACAACAGCAGCGGAGTTGAAAGGCGAGACAAAAAAAGAACTCGCCAAATGTGCCCTGTGATGTTCAACGTTATGTATTTGAGCCACAACACGTGAACCTTCCACGCCAAGCCCTATCGCAATTTCTTCGCGAATGTCCTTCACCATACTCGCATTTTTCAACCTGTCTTTAATAGCTCCAAGGTTTGGTCGTTTGGAGAATGCGAAAAGCGCCTTTTTCAAAAGGTTGGCAGAGGGATTTCTATTGATTGTAATGTGGTCAACTTGATCAATCGTGATCCCGCCGGCTTCAAGACAATAACTGATAGCTTCCAATGGTAAACCGGCCCAATGTTTGATACGTCGAAATCGTTCCTCTTCGGCTGCAGCAACCAGTGTACCATTAAGAATCAGGCATGCAGAAGAATCGCCGTGATATGCATTAAGCCCTAAAATGTAAACCATATTTTCTCCCCTTAATTTTCAATAGTTATTGAAGGAGTAAGTATACTTGAGAAGATAAACTGAAAAATCACCATACCCACTTTTTTCAATATTTCATTAAAGGATAAAAGACGTTAGCATTTTAGTAATACTTAACCTTTACATTTATGTGAACGGTCGAATAAGATGACCTCTCAACAAAAATGTCTCCCCCTGAAATCTTTACGTTTCCAAACGTCGTCTGCCAGTAGAAATTTTTTACAGTAACAGGTGATATTGTTCTCTTTATTGCACCTTTCAGCTGTTTGTTTGATTCCTTTCTATGCGCCCAATCAATGAACAAGCTCATTGCCCAATTGACGAAGTTGTTCATTGACCAGTCTCAGCCTTATCTGCCTCTTCCACATTCCCTGCATTAACTTCCACAAAATCAAGGAGTGTCTCAAATCACGCCTAATTTTCGGATAGTTTTTGAGACGATCTTACAGACATGGCTTTTGTTCACACATGGGGCTTCCTTCTTAGATTTTACTTGTACAGCTTTCGCTGATCATATAGCGTATCTAAGAAGTTTTAAATACAAAATCTTCAGCGAAAGTAACCCTTACAGCGGCGCCGTGTAACAGCGATGCAGCAATCATACTGACAATGAAGTTTATTCGCTTCATGATAGATGTCTCCGCCCTTGAAATATTCATAATCCTCGCCTTTGCAGATGAGGAGTTCTTAACGCTGATTTAAAAGCTCCCTATTCTGACGAACTAGCTCTTGATCGATGGATTTTGTTATGCCGTATTCCCTTGCCTGCCTAGACAAGGAACACAAATCGTCATTTCCCATATCCACGCACAACTGCAAAATGTTTGTAAACCTTTCCGGCTGACTCAGTGAAATATCCCACCCCACTCCTTCTGTTGCAAGATCTCGCCAAGGGGTCTGGTCGCTGATCAGAACCGGACACCCGCTTACCAACGCCTCGATTATGGCATGGCCATAGTTCTCTCCATGGGTTGGTAAGAAAAACAGGTCATTGTCCGAAAAAACTTCGGCGACTTTTTCATAGCCGATTGGCCCTTTGTAGTGCACCTTGATATTAGACGGTAATGTATCGATTATTCTTTGACAATTCTTCCAGTATTTTTCATCTTCCAATGGTCCATAGATATTGAAAACAATTTCTCCTCTTAAACCTTGCAACATTCTCAGTGCACCATCTAGGTTTTTCATTGGTGAGATGCGCGACAAAAATACCACTCTTAGATTTCCCGTTTTCTTTTCCTTTTGGTCCAGTCCCCTTTCAGGCAATTTTGGGATCGAAAGGTCCGGTGCAATTACCACAAGATTCGAGGCAATCGATACTACCACTTTGTCCATTACAGCCTTTATATCCCTTGCCTCGTAAACGCTTGATGCGTGCCAGACAGTATTCCGGTAAAGGCCAATTTGTTTAGAAAGATATATGTACAATCTTTTTTTGATCATCTTAATCTTCAATGCGCCCGGCGAGAATTGCCCCCGTGGCGCAACAATTGTTGTTTTTTTCTGTATCAAGCCCAAGCGAAGCAAGAGTTGAGGGATTATAGTAAATCCAGGGGAAAAAAAACTATTCAGATAGAGTGTATCATAATCTGTTGAGTTTATAAGACAGCGAAGGTATCGTAAGGTAATATTTTCGGGCGAAACGTAGAACACCTCGGCCTTGCCGACCTTCTGCCAGGCGTTGACCTTGATTCCCGGATAAGGTCCAGTGTCACCGAGGTCGCGATCACGGGTGATTATACTGAGATGGTACTCATCGCCAAGGATGTGCACCATGCTCGCAAGTGTGCGGATCGGTCCACCTCCCTTGTAGCCTGGGAGATAGAAGTCGGTTAATAGCAGTATGGCTGGTTTAGCTAAAACCATAGTTCTCTTGAGTAACTTAAGTTAAGTCATGAAATTTGCTTTATTTATTTGTTGTTGATTCGACTGTAATGTTTCAATAATTTCAAAGCCAAGCTGTTGGGCGCGCTTCTTCAGGTTTTTTTATCACGCGGGATTTGTACTGCTGCGCATAATATTCCTGACCGACATCGGTGTACTCGGTCCCGTACTTCAAAATGCAGTAAATCAGCCGGGCTAGTTTATGGGCCTTGGCGGTGATTGCCTTGGGTGCACCGAGACGTGCCTTCATTTTCCGATAATAGGCGCCGAGTGCGCAACTTGATTTATAAAGCGAGCTGACCGCCATCCTGAGCGCCATGGCAGCGCGATTGACAACTCTCTTGGTCTTGCCGCTCAAGCGCTTGCCGCCTGTGATCTTGCTGCCCGGGCTGAGCCCTAACCAGGAGGTGAAATGCTTTTCTGATTTCCAGCGGTTCATATCAACCCCGGTCTCCGAGATAACCTTCAGGACCGAAGTGGAGTCGATGCCGTAGATCCTGGTAAGGTCGACTCATCATTACGCATTTCATAATTCGTGAAAGATATTATTCTACTATTTAATGCTTTACTGAAATTCGTTATAGACAGAAAGTCCCACCGGAAGAGGGAACCACATCCAAGCCGACATTGACAATTTTCAATATCTTACTCCTTTTCTATTTAGCTTCGGAACAAAACAACTTCCAAACCTCATCGACTGTGATGTTATTCATGCATGGGTGCTTAGGCATATTACAATCCCGGAGCCTACAACCGGCACATTTAACCGATGAACGGATCACCACATGTCTGTTTCCAAGTGGCTCCCAACGCCCTGGATGTTCTCTACACCCGTAAATTCCAAAACATTTTACACCAACTGCTGCAGCTAAATGGGTTGTTCCAGTATCCAATCCGATTAGCATTGTACACAGCTTCAATATGCACGCAGATTCTAGAATTGAAAACTCACCAGCAGCGTTTATACCACCACCCCAAGATTGAACTATTGATTCTCCTACATTTTTTTCGGCAGGACCACCTACTATAACAATTTCGTATTTATTCAATCCTATAATCCTACTGCCTAATTCTATAAATCTATCAATTGGCCATGAGTTCGCCGGTTGTTTAGTACCTGGACATAAAGCTATTAATTGTCTTTCTGGATGTTTCCTTCTTAAAGTTATCCATTCAATAGGCTTCGTACAGAAACGAGAAGGAAGAGCGGGTAAAATCTTTGAAAAGTCATATTTATCTGAAATAACAATTCCATCAGACTTTAGTCGCTCCAACCTAAATATTGCCTCATGTGGAACAGATAGCGGATGCCCAAATTCATCATATGGAAATAGAGTTTGTCTCGAAAAAGCTTTAAAACCAACTTGTCTGAAAACACCACATAATTTAAAAAAGAATGCATCACGTTTAACACTTGAAGATGGTCTTTCAGAAGGTGCGAGGTAAATAACAACATCAAAACGTAACATTAGTATGTTTATCCAGAGCCTAAAGCCATTTAAAAGGTTTGCAAGATAAGACGTTTTATAGTTATAGCTAATAAAATAGTCAACGTCACGGCCTCCGCTTAAAATGTCTTCTGGAGAGTAGGATATGTCTTTATGTTTTTCATGTAGTAAATATAATTCCGCCATTGCACCGTAATGATTTCTTATTGCTCTGAGAGCAGGAATGGTAATTACGGTATCCCCGATTGTACCTAATTGGTATATCAAAACACGACTTTTACAAGAATGTGACATATTTAATCCTTGCGCCAATAAGTGGTTATTATATCGGACCATCCGAGTTTGGATAGCAGAAAATGATATCTATCAATAATATATTTACCTTGTGGATAATTGAAATGATATTTCCCTTCATAACAGATCAATCTCAAACCAACTGACTTCATAAGTGTGTTTAGAGTGTTAACAGTGAAATAATTAATGTGGTGTTCAAGATAATAGTGCCACCTATCACCAGTCAAAATAGACTTTATTCCAGAAACATTCGGTACTTCAACAACGAGTACTCCCTTTGTATTAAGTACTTTTGATATCATTTGACATATTTCTCTATAATTAGGTACATGTTCCAATACATGATATAATGTAACAAGATCATATGTTGAGCTGTATTTGGATAAATCCTGTATATTAGCATTAATCGAAGTGACTTCAGGGTGATATTTTGATAGATATTTAATTGCATTATCACTTTCATCAATTGCATATGTTTTAAATCCATTCTTGGCAAGTGCAATCGCCATCTCGCCCAAACCACACCCTAAATCTACAGCACATCCGCCTTTAATAAATTTTAATATGTTATTAATTCTATACTTAATTAAAGGTCTATCTGGTAAAACATCTGCAGCATTTACCGCCTTATAATAATCACAATCAAAATAAGGACTCCTATAACTTGATAGGTCTTGTTGTATAAATCCGCAACTGATACATTTATTTAGTTGAATATTGTTACCAACTGTTTTATACCGTTGCATCACGAGACCACAAATACTACATTGTGAAACACAATTATAATCTCTTCTTATTGACGAATTATTCACTTTCGTCAACCTCGTGTAGGTTTATATTTTCTAAAATTTTTGTAGTTATATATATATCCTATAATTAATAACATAAAAGTGTAACCAATCGTAGCTTTTATAAAATTTAAAGTTAAATCTGACAAACAACCTCCGTTCGAAATAATGTATAATAACCATGATATACGTATAACCAATAGACTGTCACATGAAGGCATTGATCCCATATAATACAAAAGTGCATCTATAGCACAAAGCAGAAATCCAATAACAAATGACGGTAAAAATAGTATAAAAATACCATAATCCATAACTTGCTCGGCAAGTATTGTTGTAACCCAGTCTCCTTCATCAAAAACACCATAAAATGATGGAGCAGTTTTAATTCTATCATCAAAAGTGTTTTCTCCTCTTAGGGACATAGGTAAAGATTTTTTAAAGCCAGCAAACGTTACACGGCCCATCATTAATTCGATATTGCCGCGCTCTTGAGCCATGATTATGGCTGCTACGCCTTCAAGCCCCGCGGTTCGATATGACATATCATTTAGAAATGATGATAAAATGCCCATGTCATTAGATTCAGGTTGTATTGCGCTGATCATCTCAGCTGCACTAGTCCCTGAAAGATCACCGGACATACTTATCAGAGCTGGTAAAGCGCTTTCTCTGACGATTGTAACGAGCGAATATGCAATAACTACCGATAGTATTATTGGTAGTATTAATTTTTTCCACGGGATAGTATTTGTATAACCCAATAAACATATGGACAAGGAGACAGCAATCATTGCAGTAGATCTTTGGCGCCATATTATGAGACATAGTAATGTGACTAAACAAGATAATCCAAACAGCCATAAGGCATATTTTTTTTGCTTTAGACTGTTTGCTTGTATGTAGGCACTCGACCCCAATATTGGAGGCACAGGTAAAAAGTAAATTGAACCATGAAAAGTTAATTTTTCAAAAAATGTAAATTCGATTATATTTTCATCTGTTAAAATAGTACCTGTTTTCCAACCATACATAATTGTTGCGTAAATTATACAGATCATTAACACCGAACTAAACAATAGACTTGTTTGATAACTTGGTAGCCATGGAACGTTAGAAAATGAATTTAATCGTGATCTGTGTACTGAAAAGTTTTTAAAAAGAGAATTGCATGCATAATACCCCAAAACTGTTGCAACTAAAAAAACAACTGCAGCAACTGAAGATAAAAAATAATATCCCACATCGCTTTCAGGAATTTTGTTCATCATCTGACTAAAATACGTTCTTTGTTCTGGTATAATTGCTGGAAAGATGTTTGCAATACAATAGTAGAGTAGAACATGGAGAGCAAGTAGCGATAATATATTGGGCCCTTCTGTTAATGAAGAGATAAGGTCTGAATTAAGTATATTAATAATGGCGATATAAGTTAAAACAAATTGTACCAAATATAACGGTAAAGTTTCAGTTAGCGAATATTTAGATACTGCAGTACCTATATATAACCATATGGACGATATTAATATTGATACAATAAGTGCTTTAGTATGATTCAGCTTCAATTCAAATGTCAGATAATTTAGTTTGCTATATGGTGGCATATTTTTTCCATTAATGGCTTATTTTGGTATTAAACACGCAGATCGCTATACACTCCGTGCAATACGGATTATGGCATTATTTCCATTGTTTCAAAACGTCAAATCCCGGAAATATATTTCCCCGTGAAAATACGAAAAAATCATGCCATTTCAAATCTGCTGCTTGGCAGACAAAATACATTTGGATGAACGTAACCAAGGCGTATGCGCTCAACGATGCCAGACTTGCTCCTAGCGCACCAAGTATTGGTAACAAGCTAGTCAATAGCACAATCGTTACAAATAAGCCTATTCCTTCGGAAACAGCTGTTTTACCTGGATGTCCCAATCCGCGCAAACCATTGCCCAGTATTATGTTGGAGCCTTGGAAAATAGCAGCAAATAGCAGAATTTGACCCAATAGTACCGATGGCATATACTGCCGGCCAAAGATAAGAGGCACTATCCAGGGAGCGGTTAATGTAGCAATGAGCACTGAAGGCAACCCAATAATAAAGCCTAACTGAATGTAACGAACAATCTGCCGACCACCAGTCATCCGATCGGTGGCTTGAGTAACCCCAGGTATAGTAACAATAGCCATAGCACTGAACAACGGCATAATTAAGGATGAGAATGAAACAGCAATTACATATAACCCTAGTTGCGCCAAAGGAATATAAGACGACATAAGCAACTGGTCAAGCCGCAAGTTCATTTGTGCAGCCAAGCTGCTGATGTAAGTCTTCCCGCCATATATAAATACTGGTCTTACCAAGGTTGGTTCCCAACGAAGTTTTGGCTTTAATCGACAAGAAACAAAATATACACTTAACGAGCATGCTAACAACTGTGCCACGATAAAAACTATAGTATAATTAATCACAGTATCTCGAGCCATCAATGCCACAAAAACAATCCCGACTGTATATACCGCCGTACTGCATAAACGAACCATATTGAATTCAAATACACGATTAGAACCCAACAGAAAATAAGAAGAATATCCCATCAAGAGAGAAATCGGAACGGTTGTCATATTCAATCTCAGAAAAGAACTTGCCATTTCCGACAAATGTACAATCGATGGAACTAATAAAATACCAGCAAATGACAACAAACCACCCCATAACAAACTTACACCCAAGGCCAATGTCCACAATCCGTCAAGTTGATCTTTATGGCGTCCAGCAAAATATGAAAATGCGAACCCCAACCCTAGTTCACCAAACATAGACAAAGCACCAGGCCAAAGTAGAATAGCTGCAAACTCCCCACGAGAACCTGGCGAGAGTGTACGAGCTAGAATTACACCCGTGCACAAACCAGCTAATGCTGTACCCGCTGTAAATACAAGGGTATTCGTCAAGCCTTTGTTAAGACGCTGAAAAAGCTTCATGTTGTTGTTAAAATCTTTATACATCTAATACTAAGGAAATCGACTGCAGTTGGCACCAAAGTCATATCTTGTTGAACTCGCATTTCTTGAATTTGGAATTATGGGCATAGGCATCCGAGTTTTAACAATTCAAATATATGGTGAGCTCGATGCACATAGGTATGATCGCGCTGTACAATCTTACGAGCATATTGTGCAACTTTATTACGCAGAGTATCGTCCCGTAATAAGGTGTCTATGATTCGCGGCAGATCTTCAAGTGTCTTATAATAGAAAACAGCTTCACCATCTTTGAATGCGGTTTCCATTTCTGGACATGGTGAACAGACTTGCAACCCGCCCGCACAAGGTATTTCAAAAAATCTCATATTTGCAGAAGGTAAATTTGTAGGATCAATTGGATTTATACTTAATTTAGAACATCTTATAACTCGAGCAAAATCATCTCCATATAATGATTGTTTTTGCCAATAATTTTGCACCATACTGTAATTGGTAGCATGTCTTTTCCAGTCTGTTGGCCCCCATACTTTTACATCGTACCCTTTGGAATATAGTTGATTGAATATTTTTTCTCGTTCTGGCCTGTGGTTTCCAATAAAACATATATCACAACTAAATTTTATCCTCTGTGCATCAGATATTTCAATATTTGCAGGATGTAAAAATGTATCTGCTGCAAACGGAACCCACTCTACTGTTTTCGCTCCGAGAATTTTAAATACATTTACTGTGTTGTTACTGTATGTAGCAATCAAATCATAGATTGGAAGGCAGTTTATCACATGAGCATGAACTCTTAACATTGGGTCCGGCCAAATTAGTACAATTTTTAGATTTGCCACAGATGCTTTCATTTGGGCCAATGCTCCGACCCTAATTTGACTGGCACCACCGACAATTAAAATATCAGGTTTCGATTGTGTAACTTTTACAACAAATTCACGGTTTGCCTTATTTATCCACGCCTCGATTGGCAGATAAGTTGAAAATAACTGCCCTATTTTCCCGATCTTTGTATACTTGCTTATTGCTTCAGGTACATCAAAGGCCTCAACCTGGCACCCAATATTCTCAAACGCTCGAAAATAAGAGCCTTCTAAAGAACCATGCCAGAATCCTCCAGCAATCATGATGTTAGGCTTTTTCATTTTAAGCTCCAGTACATTCAATTATAAAATTAATAAGTCTTTGTGATGTTGTCATTGCTCCCCAAGCATCCATCATGTTTTTTGAATGCCTACCCATTACTGGTAGGTTTGTTCTGTTTGTTACACATTGTTTCATAAAACCACACAAAGAGTTAATATCACCATGTGGGTAAATGTACCCATTAACCCCATGGCTCACTAAATCAGCAGCAGCTCCAACCATATCGGCAGCGATCACCGGCAATTCACACACCATAGCTTCGTTAACTGAAGCCCCCCAGCATTCATTGTGAGCAGGGTGAATAAAGACATCTGCAGATGCATAATATTTAGGTAAATTAGAATATGAAACATAGCCTACTAAATGAATATTCTCGTTCACATTCTCAGCCACTAATTCCCGAATCTCAGACATCTGTGGCCCGTCACCAACAACAATTAACGACGTATTTGGATCATTCATCAAATTAAAAGCCTTAATGGCATCCATGGGGGCTTCACGGACATTAAATTTGGCTATAACAAGAAAAACCATCGCATTTATATTTATCATCATTTCATTACGAAGCTTTTCCTTTAGCGGACCTGCTTGTCTTATAGCGTCTTCAAACATTTGATTATCTATCGTATAGGGGAACCAGAACAGTTGGCGTTCAGTTGCACCATAATTTTCTAAATATGCTCTTGCCCATTTCCCCGTATAACCAAGATATGTAATTTGTGATAAAAACAATGGTAGTAAGTATTTTTTTAACTTTTGACGTATAGAAGGCGTACCAGTGATGTAATTTAATGTGGAGTCATATCTAACCATTATATCTGCTTTACATATTAAACTCCCAACTATGACACCTAGAAAAGCAGGCTTGTTAGTCCCCGCCATTATTCCAAAAAAATTATTGTTCTTATTACTATATTTAATAACACTGCGTAACCCATCAATAAAACTCGACCCGATAGTGATATATGAATACCCCTCAAATAGCCCAAAATCCCAAATGGGTTTACGTTCAATTTCTTTGTCTTCTGGCAACAGATCACGACCGGGCGAACTGCAATAGATAACTAGCAAATCGACACCGGAATCTGATGTTAAATAGCGGAAAAGAGGTACATCCAATTGTGATGGATGATCGAGCCAATATACAATTAGGATTTTGTCACTCCGACTATTTATAATCATTCCAATGTTACTCCTCTAAATAAACATTAAAATCAAATGGCTGTTTTTGGCGGCACAATAGAGTCATTAGGGTAGCTGCGGGTTGAAGCACCGAGTCCAAAATATCCTACTATAGACCTTATTAAAATATTCGGTGAGGCTCGAGCAAGAGTGTTAATCCTAACATTTCAATTTCATTTTGTACTGAACATTGATAACTAGATTTTGTATGACATGGTTCAGAACTTTATCCTCAGTTGGGGGTGATGCCATGTCAGTTAGAATTACCGTACGTTCCCACATTCGAGGCTCTTGTCAGAAAAGTCAATGAGATACTCCCTCTCATTGGAAATTGTAGTGAGAAAGTGCTTTCTCTCTTTGACTGTTACAATGAACTAGAAAATCAGATGGACATTAAGGCTGCATTATTTCGCCCAAATTATTTTTCTTAAAAGCTATAACTTTATTCTATGTGGAGATATCCTTATTCACCAATCCCGGTCTATAAAACGGCCAATGCAGTTTCTTGCAGACAGCCAGTCCTTCTCCCAGATTTAACCAATCAAGTATTCGTATCCGGCCAAGTAACCTGCGCATATAAATTGAACGAACTTTCCCACTATGAAAGGCAAGCTCCTTTGCAAGCCGCTCAGGTTGATCACCGTAGAACCTGTAGATATTTGTTAGCTCAATTCTTCTGGCTGTCTCGGTTTTTTCCCAGCTGAATTTCCGCTCCTTTGTTGGTGACTCATCCAAATACATAAGGGGTTCTCGAACATATGCCACATCAAAGAGCTGACACATCCGAATCCACATATCTACATCGCTATAAAAACCGAAATTGACATCGAACGGTAGGAATTTTTGATACGCAGTGCGTCTGGCCATGACCGTTCCCCAAACTATGGAACTGAATTTATGAGCCATATGCTTTTCATAAAAATCTTTTCCAGGTGTTAGAGGATCAACATCGTGAAGGTATATAACAGTTCCTGATTCACCCACGAACTGCACTCCGTTAAAAACAAAACCGGCAGTTGGAAATTTATCAAGCATCAATTCCCATTTTTCCAGTAGTGTTGGTGCAAATTCATCCGCATCATGCAAATTTGCAACATATTCACCCTTTGCGAGATTTACTGCAGTATTTAAATTACCGGGCATATACAGGTTACGATCATTCCGGTTGTAAATGAGTCCAGGAAAGTGCTTTTCCCACTTCAAAACTATCTCTTGAGTGTTGTCTGGAGAGCAGTCGTCACTTATGATCAGTTCGTCTGGTTGCCTAGTTTGCTCTGCCAGCGATGCCAATGTTTTGTCTAACAGGTCAGCTCGTTTATAAGTAGTAATACAGACACTCAGTTTAATCATTACTTCTTCCCTGGCACCCAAGATGGGGGCAAATTAATCCCGACCTCTATCTTATCAAATTCAACAGGGGTCATTGGACCTCGTTCTTTGACCCAATTCGCCATTCTACTAACACCTTCTGTAAGATCTGTAGGTGCTTTTGGAGAAAACATAGATCGAACTTTTTCGTGCGATGCAAAGGCATGTAACACTTCATTCCTATGAGGCAAATATTGTACGTTTCGAGAAACGCCAAATGCTTTGGCAACTTGATCTGCCAGTTCATTTATCGTATATGGGTGATCGGCACCAATATTAAATACCTCATTATAAGCCTTAGTTTCATTTACAGAACGAGCTATAATTGGAGCAACGTCGTCAATATATGAAAAAGCTCTTGTTTGTTGTCCATCACCAAATATTGTCATGTGATTATTATTCAAAACTTGATTCATAAATATACCAACGACATTTCGGTACTTGTCAGCTATATTTTGTTTTTCTCCATATACATTATGCGGCCGGAATATGATGTAATCTAAACCAAACATGTGATGAGCAGCTTTTAAGTCAAGTTCCACTGCATATTTCGATACCCCATACGGGTCCTCTGGCTGAGGAGCCAAATCTACTGCCATCGGCGTTTGGTTCGTTCCATAAACCGCAATTGATGAAGTAAACACAAAACACTTGACGTTATGTAATACCGACAAATTTATCAGATTGACGGAGCCGATCAGGTTGGTAGAATAGTTAAACCTTCTAATAAAATGACTCAGACCTTCTGCGGCATATGCTGCTAGGTGATAGACGTAGTCGAAGTCACCCTCCGCCCAAAGAGTTGCGAGCCACCCATGATCTGTTATCGTACCTTGCCGAAAATCTACACCTTCAGGTATATTTTCAACGAATCCTCCTGACAGGTCATCAATACCAACAACCTTAAATCCCAGATCCAGGCAATGTTCTGCCACATGCGATCCAATAAAACCTGCTACTCCAGTTACCAGCACTCTTGTCATAATTTAGCTGTCCTTTCATTAACTAAGAGCCCACACCTAAAGGGTACGAATTTAATAATTGCTATCAAAACAAGTTGTCCTGCCTCAGTTGGAAATGGACTTTCAGACTGCTTGATCTAATTGCATGATATGTGCTGAAAAATACTCGATGGTCTTTCTAAGTCCGGTTTCTAGGTCTACAGTTGTGTTTCCAGCCCAGTTTTTCACCAGCTAGGGGAATATCAGGCTGACGCTGTTTCGGGTCGTCTTGAGGTAGCGGATTGAAAATGATTTTTAGAGCACGAATCCGTTAATGCGATGATTTTTCAGCAAACTCTAGGATTGTATTTTCCACCGGATTTCCAAGATTGACCGGACCGATGAAACCTTCGCATTCCATCATGCGGATCATCCCTTCCACCAGGTCGGTGACATAGCAGAATGAGCGGATCTGGGAACCGTCGCCATAGACGGTGATGTCTTCGTTTCTGAGCGCCTGTAAGATGAAGTTTGAAGCTACTCGCCCATTGTTCTCCGCCATGCGCGGGCCATTGGTGTTGAAGATGCGGATGTCCACATTGTTCTGGCGGTGGTAGTCCATCATCAGGACTTCGCCGACCAGTTTGACTTCGTCGTAGCAACTGCGGATGCCGATGGGGTTGACGTTGCCCCAGTACACCTCGGTCTGGGGACGCACATGGGAGTCGCCGCAGACCTCGGAGGTGGAGGCCTGCAGGATACGGGCTTTAAACCGTTTCGCCAGTCCCAGCATGTTGATGCTGCCCATGACGCTGGTTTTGATCGTCTTGACCAGGTTATACTGGTAATGCATGGGGGAGGCGGGACAGGCCAGGTTGTAGATCCGATCGACCTCAAGCAGGATCGGCTCGGTTATATCATGCCGGACAAGCTCGAAGCTATGGCTGCCCATCAGATGTATGATGTTGTTTTTGCTGCCTGTGAAGAAGTAGTCAAGGCAAAAGACGTCATGCCGCCCTTCGGCCAGGAGGCGTTCGCAGAGGTGCGAGCCTACGAATCCAGATCCGCCAGTTACCAGTATGCGCATATTTTTTCACCTCGCCGCAGATTCCGCCGCTGCAACTCCCGAGCGGAATATAGCTGAACCCACCGGTTGCCATGCGATCCGTTTTGTACAGGTTGCGGCCGTCCTCGATCTTTGGTGATTTAAGGGCGCTCTTGATGCGGTCAAATTCCGGATTACGATATTCGCTCCAGTCGGTGATGATTGCGAGAGCATCAGCTCCGTCAAGTATGTCATACTGGTTGCTGCTGTATTTGAGCCGGTCACCGAATATTTTTTTAGCCTCTTTGAACGCTTCAGGATCATAGGCCAGATACAGTCTCCTCTCTGCTGCAAACATCAGAAGAGAGCATTCGCTCATGGGTTAAAACCTTTATGCTCGAAGGTGCTTGTGGACTTCGTTCCTAACACCTCCACGGCAGACCTTCCAAATTAACCAAGACGCAAAAGAAAGAACTCGACAAGATCACCGCGAACGCCCTTGTAGCTGCCGGATATCCGGCTTTGGCGTACTCCAATGATCCAGGATCTGATTTCTCAGCGCTTCGGGATATCCTATTGCGTCAATTATATCAGTCAACTTCTTAAGAATGTGGGCTTCTCTTACCAAAAAGCCAAGTTTGTTGCGGATCACAAAGACCCTGCAAATCGAAATGAATGGCTCGAAAAGACCTGGCCCGAGATCATGCGCCTAGCAAAAATAATAAATGCGCTTATTCTCTTTGGCGATGAAGCCCCATTTCCCCAATGGGGGACACTAACCTATACGTGGGCCAAATGCGGACAACAACCGACCGTTAAGACTTCGGGAATTCGCAAGGGCTACAAGGTCACCGGCCTGATAGAGTACTTTTCCGGAAGATTATTTTCAAAGATCAAGAGGAACGACTCAACTCTGACTCATATGCTCAGTTTCTTCTCGAAGTTCTCGATCAAACCAATAAACATCTCCTGATCCAGGATGGTGCACGCTACTATACAAATTAAGCGATGCAGAGCTTTCTTGATCAACATAGTGATCGTCTGAGTGACTATCAGCTACCAATATACTCACCTGACTTCAACTCGATCGAGAAGCTTTGGAAAAAAGTGAAACAGGACGGGACTCACTTGCTTTACTTCCCACATTCGATGCTCTTGTCGGAAAAGTCAATGAGATACTCCCTCTCTTTGGAAATTGTAGTGAGAAAGTGGTTTCTCTCTTCGGCTTTTACAATGAACTTGAAAATCAGATGAGCCATGAGGCAGCATAATTTCGCCCAAATTATTTTTCTTAAAAGCTATATCTGCACGTATCTTATCTATAATGGCCATTGTGGTTGAGCGATAAGGAGGTTGAGAGAAGGGATTGGCGAGCTCAACCAGTTCAAGATCTGATATCATAAAAGACCGGCATGGTTAACCGATGCGGCAAGCGCAACCTCGTGCATCGCATACTTTTTTCTGATGAGTGCAAGAAGAAAGCTCGTATTAAGAAATACCGTCAGCCACACTTCTTAGGCCCCCCATAGAGATAGTGGTCATGCTGCTCTGCCTGGTCGGAAGGGAGTTCGTCGTCAATGATGTGAGCAGCAAGCTCGGAAAGAAGGGTTGCCGGTTTCCTGGCTATTTTACTTTGTTTTTTCAGTTTTTTTACGATACGCTCGACCTCGCCCAGCATCGAAGACGACAGCATATCAAGCTCTCTTTTCAGTGTTTCAGCTTTGCCCATTTTCTATCCTCCGTATTTCCTGGGAAAGGCAAGAAGGGGAGAGGCACCTTTAAATGAGGGATTTCTCCTTTGCCTTTGCTTGTCTGCCGCGTAAGCATTTTACTAGATTTCGCCAGTTCCCGTCCTATCAACAGCGTATCCACAAACCCCGCCCAGTTACACGCAAAAGGAACTAATTTTTATTTCCGGTCAAGTGCTATACTGATCTTCTACAGTTGGGTTTTGAAAGTTATTCTATATCAGCACATTACAAGGTGCAAAAAAAGTCTTGGCACTACAGTAGCTGCTCTTTGATACTCGAATATGACTTGGTTGTTTAAGGTGTCA
>Ga0326727_10004629_pt1 | contig 40890 bp, 41 predicted proteins | sample MB2enrmetagenome_FD_207643 | JGI IMG/M metagenome (GOLD analysis project Ga0326727, IMG submission 207643) | Lab enriched peat soil microbial communities from McLean, Ithaca, NY, United States - MB29MY | ecosystem: Environmental > Terrestrial > Soil > Wetlands > Peat | place: USA: New York...
GAGGGCGCGGACGCTCGCGGGGTCGTGGCGACAACGCTCGAAACCGCCGCGCGCGAGCGCGGCGCATTGGTCGCATCGTCGCTGGGTCGCGCGCTCGACGCGCGGGGCGACAAGTTCGCCGCGCTCGGGCTCGCCTTTCAAAACGCGGGCGCGTTCGTCTTCGTCCCCAAGGGCGTGCGCCTCGACGAGCCGATCGAAGTCCGCTACTCCGCTCCCGCCGGCGGCCTGTTTCCCTACACTTTGATCCTACTCGAAGACGGCGCGGCCGCGACGGTCGTGGAGCGCTTCGAAGGCGTCGCGGGGGCCTTCGTCTGCGGCAACGCCGAAATCGTCGCCGGAGAGCGCGCCGAAGCGCGCGTCGTCACGCATCAGGCCCTGCCCGACGATGCCGTCGTCGTCCTCTCGCGCGCCGCCGCGCTGGCCGGGGAAGCCACGCTCGCTTTCGGCATAGCTGAATCGGGCGCGGGCTACGCGGTCGACCGCACCCGCGTCTTCGAGAACGGCCGAGGCGCCAAGTCCGAAGTCAGCGTTCTCTTCTTCGCCGACGGATCGCGGCACATCGACGTCGAGAGCGAAATCGTCCACGCCGGCGCGGACACCGGGTCGCACACCGTCGTGCGCACGGTGGGCAAGGGTCACGGCCAGGGACGTTACGTCGGCACCATCCGCATCTTAGCCGACGCGCACGGCGCCGACGCTTCGCTGCGCGACGATGCGTTGCTCCTCTCCGAACACGCCCACGTCGACTCGGTCCCCGCGCTCGAAATCGCGGCGAACGACGTCAAGGCGTTCCACGGTGCAACGGTCGGCGCGATTTCGGACGAGGAAATCTTTTACGCGCAGAGCCGCGGCATCGCCCGCGACGAAGCCGAACGCATGATCGCACTCGGCTTCTTCGAGCCGGCGTTGTCGCGCTTTCCGGGCGAAGCCTTGCGCGAGCGGTTGCGCGACGAACTCGCGAACAGGCTCGGCGGACCGGGCGTCGCGTGATCCTCGAGACCGACACGGGCCGCCGGGCCGCCGAAATCGCCCGCGACTTTCCCATCCTCGCGCAGCGCACCTCGCGCGGCAAACGGCTGACGTATCTGGATTCCGCCGCGACGTCGCAGAAGCCGCAAAGCGTCATCGACGCGCTGGTCCGTTACTACACGCACGACAACGCCAACATCCATCGCGGCGTCTACGAACTCGCCGAACGGGCCACGGCCGACTTCGAGGCGGCGCGAGCCAAGGTGGCGCACTTCGTCAATGCGGGCGAACCGGCCGAGATCGTCTGGACGCGCAACGCCACCGAGGCGATCAACTTGGTGTCGTTCTGCTGGGGACAGGAGAACCTCGGCCCCGGCGACGTGATCCTGACCTCGCAACTCGAGCACCATTCCAACCTCGTGCCGTGGCAGTTGCTCGCCGAGAAGACCGGCGCCGAATTGCGCTTCATCGAAGTGGACGCGCAGGGCCGGTTCTTACTCGACGACCTCGAGGCGAAGCTCGAGCGCGTCAAGCTGGTGGCGCTCACGCACGTTTCCAACACGCTGGGCACGATCGCTCCGCTGGAGACGATCGTCCCGGCGGCTCACGCCGCCGGCGCGGTCGTGCTGATCGACGCCGCCCAGTCGGTGCCGCACATGCCGGTCGACGTCCGCGCGCTCGACATCGATTTTCTCGCCGCCAGCGGGCACAAGATGTGCGGACCCACCGGCATCGGGTTCCTCTACGGCAAACGCGCGCTGCTCGAGGCGATGCCGCCGTTTCTGACCGGCGGCGACATGATCCGCTCGGTCGCCTACACCAGCGCGAGCTTCAACGAGATTCCGTGGAAGTTCGAGGCGGGCACGAGCAACATCGCCGACGCCATCGGCCTCGGCGCCGCCGTCGACTACCTCGCCACGTTGGGCATGGACTGGGTCCGCGCCCACGAGCGGGAACTGACGACCTACGCCCTGGGACGCTTGGCAACGCTCGAACCGCTGGGCATCGAGCTGTACGGGCCGCCCGACCCGAGCCGGCGCGGCGGCGTGATCTCGTTCAACTTGGCCGACGTGCACGCCCACGACCTGGCGTCGATCCTCGACACGGAGGGCGTGTGCGTGCGGGCGGGGCACCACTGCACCATGCCGCTGATGGCGAAGATGGGCTGGCCGGCAACCGCCCGGGCCTCGTTCTATGTCTATAACACCGAAGAGGACGTCGAGCTGCTCATCGAAGCGCTGCACAAAGCCGCGCGGATCTTCAAGCTCGCCTGACCGATGGACGACTTTTACAAAGAGTACATTCTCGACCACTACCGCAATCCGCGCAACTTCGGCGAGCTCGAGCGTTGCGACCGGGCGGCGGAAGACCTCAATCCGCTCTGCGGCGACAAGATTCGATTCGAGCTGCAGATCGAGGACGGTCGCGTGGTCGACGTGCGCTTCTCCGGCAAGGGCTGCGCGATCAGCCAAGCCGCGGCTTCGATGCTCTCCGAGGAAATCAAGGGCGAGCGGGTGGAGGACGTGGCCCGGCTGCCGCTCGAGCGCGTGCTGGAAAACGTCGGCATCGGCATCAGCCCGGCGCGCATGAAGTGCGCGACGCTGGGGCTCAAGGTGCTCAAGAGCGCCGCGCTCGGCGAAATCGCGTCGTGGCCCGACGACGACGCGGCGGCCGCCGCGCGCGGTCCCCACTAATCCTGGCCGACGCGGCCCTACGGCTCGCCGGCGGCATCGTGCTCGACGCCGCCGCGCTGATCGTTTGGAACATCGGAACGCGTTCGCCGGCCACCTTGCTGCGCGACCTGCAGACCGCGCTGCGCGACGCCAGAGCGCTTTTCGTGGGGACGCTGTCCGTGCTCGTCGGACTGGTCTTCGTGGCCGCGGCCACCGTGCTCGTGCTGCCGGTGCTGCCCGATCCCGACAGGCAACTCGTGCCGGTCGAGATCTTCACCTTCGTGGTGGCGCTGGGAATCGAACTGCTCGTCGGCGACGACGTGCGCCGGGTTGCTGCCGGGCGCTCGCGCTCGTAAAGCGCTACGCCTGAGGCCGGCCGGCGATGCAGACGTTTTGCACGTCGTACGCGGTCATGGCGATCCAGCGCTCCGCGCCGTGATCGCGAACCTGGAGATAGACGACGCGCGTGTTGGCGCCCGGCTGCGCGGCCGGTACGGCCAGCGCGCGGACCCGCGCGTAACCGTCGCTTTCGCCCAGCCGCGCCGCGACCCGAGGGAGTGCGACGAGCTGATCGTTCCAATGGCCGATGCCGCCTGTGGCGACGCGCACTTCGCGCGTGATGGCCGCCGCGTCGGGATGCTGCGGTAGCAGCGTATCGTCGGTCGAGGTGAGGATCGAAGCGAGCGCAGTCGCCCGCGGCGCGGTCGTCGCCGCGCAGTAGGAATCGATGGACGCCGGCGGCAGGATGGGCGGCGCCTTCGACCCGCCGCACCCGGCCAGACCGAGTGCGGCGCACAACGCCGCCGGGACTGCGCTCTTCACCGGGGCCGGCTCAGGGCAGATGCGGCGTCTGCGATGGCGGAATCGTCGGGATCGGCGCGGGCGCTGCGGCGGGGTTGCGGTGGACGATGTAGGGCGTCACCACGATGTAGAGATTGGTCTTGGAGTGGGTCGAGCTGTAATAGCGGAAGAACGCGCCGATGATGGGCAGGTCGCCGATAAAAGGCACCTTCTCGAGGCTCTTGATTTCATTGTCCTGGAGCAGGCCGCCGACCACGAACGACTCGCCGTCGCGCACCGTCGCCGTGGTGTAGGCCTGGCGCTGACTGATCTGCGGCGCACCTTGGGTGAAGCCGGTGACGCTCGAAACCTCGGAAAAAACGTGTGAGGTGACGTAGCCGTCGGAGCTGACGCGCGGCATGATCTGCAGGCTGACGCCGACGTTGACGTAGTTGACCTGCTGCGAGGTCAGCGCGCTCGAGCCGGTGACGACGACCTGCGTGATGACCGGAATCGCGTCGCCGGTGAGGATCGACGCCGAGGTGCCGCTCTGCGCGAGAATCCGCGGCTTGGCGATGATCCGTCCGTTGCCGTTGATAACTTGGGCGTAGACGTTTGCGGCGAGATTGATCTCGCCTTGACCGGTCTGGAGATTCTTGATCGTGTAGGACGTCGCACCCAGGACGCCGCTGTTGGGCGAGTACTCGATGCCGGCGTTGCGCGATGCGGTTTCGTCGAGTTCGACGACTTCGGTTTCGAGCATCACGCTCTGCGCCGGAATGTCGACTTTGTCGATGATCGCTTTATACTGCGCGATCACTTCCGGCGTGGCGGTGAGAATGATCGCGTTGAGACGCCGGTCGACCGCGACGGTCTCGTTGAGCCGCTGGGCCGTCCCCTGATTTTGGCCGAAGGCCCCGAAGTTTTGCACCGCGGGTTGCGGCTGGAACCCGCCGCCGCCCCCGCCCAGCGTACCGCCGAAGGTGCTTCCCAGGGAATTGCTGCCCAGGCTCGTCTGCTGCGGGTTGAAGTTGTCGTTGGAGGCGATGTTCGCGCCGGCTACCAGCAGGCCGGCGACCTCGCTGATGTCGGCGTACTTGAGCGCGATGACTTCGGTGACCGTCCCGGCGGGCGGCGTGCTCGGCGCTTGGCTTTGCACGAAACCGGCGTTTTGCTGGAAGCCGCCCGCCACGACCTCGATGAACACCGTCGACGGACCGCCCCGGCGAACGCGAACGATCGCGGTCGGCTGGCTCAAGTGGAGCGCGATGCTCACCGACGCCGCGCTTTGAAAGATCGTGACGCTGTTGAGCGGGGGCGATCCGGCCAGCGTCGGCGGGACGTTTGGGCCGGACGTCGCTTGATCGAAGGTGACCGATTGTTCCGTGGTTCCGACTCCGAGGACGCGCCAGTTCGGAGCCTGGCCGGCGAACTGAACGGTGATCGTAGCGCCCCCGCCCGATTGGGGATCCATCCTCACGGCGACGATGTTGGTGGCAGCCGAGGCCGTCGCGAAGGTGGCGAGCAGCATGGAAACGAGCAGGGAAAACGCGGCAAACGCGCGGCCTGGGTGCGGAAAGCGCATGCGACGCCTATCTCACCTCGGGTACCTCGGGACCTCCCGGGCCGAGCGGGCCCCGGCGATTCCTAAGCCCGGGCTAACGGAAAGCCGGAATGCGCGGCCATGAAAGGGAAAACCCTCCGCTCGCATAACCGAAAAATCTTTTTATGGCGCGCGGACAGCTTTGAATCGACGCGCGCTTCGGCGTCCTCCCCCACCCACACGGCTCGAGCAGCAAAGGAGACCCCGGTGAAGCCAACAGCCCTACAACCGACCCGCGGCCAGTTCGTCGTCGGGGGCGCGGCCGCCGCGGCCGCGACCTTCGCGAGCATCAACGTGATCGCCGCTCCGATGAAAGAGGTCGTGATCGGCCTCGACGTACCCCAGACCGGGCCCTATTCCGATCAGGGCCAGGATCAGCTCCGGGCATACCGTCTGGCCATCGAGGAGATCAACGGCTCGGGCGGCGTCATGGGCATGCAGATCAAGGAGTCGGTCGGCGACGACCAGACCAAGGCTCCGGTCGCGGTCGAGAACGCGCGGCGCATGATCGAGCGCGACGGCGCGGTGATGATCACGGGCGGCTCCAGCACGGGAACCGCGATCGCCGTTTCCGGGCTCTGCCAAGAGAAGAAAGTCATCTTCATGGCGACCCTGACCCACGGCAACGAGCCGACCGACGCCGACTGCCACTACCACACCTTCAGGCGCTATAACAACGCCTACATGTCGGCGCACGCGATGGCCAAGACGCTGCTGACCAAGTACGGAACGGGACGCTGGTTCTACATCACGGCCGACTACGCGTGGGGCCATAGCGTCTTCGACAGCCTGACGCAAGTCCTCGAGCCGAAGGGCGCCAAGACGATCAAGAACGTCCTGCTCCCGCTCGGGACGACCGACTTCAGTTCGGCGCTGAGCCAAGCGCAAGCCGCCAAGCCCGACGTGCTGGTCATCACCGAGTTCGGCAAGGACATGATCAATGCGCTCAACCAAGCGGCGCAGTTCGGCCTGACCAAGTCGACCAAGATCCTCGTGCCGCTCGCCGACGAGTACATGGCCAAGGGCACGGGCGACAACTTCGACAACGTGGTGACCACCGCGCCGTTCTACTGGAAGTACCACGCCGAGAAGTATCCCGCGGCGAGAAAGTTCGTCAACGCCTTCGTCAAGAAGTACGGCGTGCCGCCTTCCAACGGCGCCGAATGCGCGTACACGAACATCTACCAGTGGAAGGGCGGCATCGAGCGCTCGGGCAGCCTCGACGCGAAGAAGTACATCGAAAAGATGGAGAACTACCGGTTCACCGCGACCAAGGAACAGGAATACTGGCGCGCGTTCGACCACCAAGGCATCAACAGTTGCCTGGTGCTCGAGGGCGTTCCGCTGTCGCAGCGCACCGGCGAGTTCGCGCCGTTCGCCTACGCGAAGGTCCTCGAAGTGCACGACGGCGCTAGCGTCTCGATCCCCGAAGGCATCAGCAAGTGCAAGATCGAGAATGCCTGATTTAGTGCACTAACACTCGCAATCCAACCGAAAGGACCGGCCCCATGGGAGCCGGTCCTTTCTCACAACTTCGCGGAGAGATTCACCATCGACGCCATCCTCTCGCAACTGCCGGGCCAGCTCCTCGACGGCTTCATTCGCGGTCTCGCCTACATCGGAATCGCGTTGGGTCTCACGATCGTTTTCGGGATGTTGCGTCTGGTCAATTTCGCGCACGGCGCGTTCTATACGATCGGCGCGTACGTCGGGCTCGTCGTCAGCGAGCGCGTCGGACTGATCGCAGGCCTCATCGCCGCGCCCATCGCCGTCGGCCTCTTCGCGCTGGTCTTCGACCTCGTGTTGCTGCGCAGGTTCTATACCAAGGAGCCGACGGCGCAGATCCTGGTCACCTTCGGCGTGGCGATCGTGGTCGAGGAGACCCTGCGCCTGATCTTTACCGGAACGACGCTCAGCTATCAAACGCCGGCCTGGGCGCAGAGCGCGATCAACCTCGGCTTCGTACAATATCCCGCCTACCGGCTGGCCTTCGGGCTGGGCATCGTCTTGCTGGTCGTCGCGCTCTGGCTCTTTCTCGAGCGCACCGACTACGGCCTGATCGTGCGCGCCGGCATTCGCGACCGGACGATGGTCCAATTGCTGGGCGGCAACGTACGCCAAGCCTCGACGGTCATCTTCGCGCTCGGCGCGGCCGTCGCCGGCCTGGTCGGGGCGGCGGCCAGCCCGATTTACAGCGTCGATCCCGGCAAAGGGTTCGAGTTTCTGGTGCCGTCGTTCGTCGTCATCGTCATCGGCGGCCTGGGCAGCTTCTGGGGCGCGGTCCTGGGCGGACTGATCGTCGGCGAGCTGCAGAGCGTCACGACGCTGATCGCGCCCGCCGCGAGCGACATCATCATCTACGTCGCGATGGCGCTGGTCCTGATGGTTCGCCCGTCGGGCCTGCTGGGCGAGAGCGAAATGATTCGCGGATGAAGGATCTTCGTTTCTACGCGCTCACCGCGCTCGGCCTGATTCTGTTCCCGTTCCTCATCCATCCCATCTTCGGCTATCCGGGCCTGGCCACGCAGATATTGATCGTGGGCATCGGGGCGATCGGGTTCAACCTGCTGCTCGGCTACGCCGGGTTGCTCTCGTACGGCCAAGCGATGTTCTACGGTTTGGGATCGTACGTGGCGCTGCTCGCGCTCTCGCGCTTCTTTCCACATTTTCCGAACTTCTGGCTGGCGCTGGTGCTGGCCGTCGCCTTCGTTACGCTCGTCGCGTGGCTGGTCGGAATGCTGACGGTGCGGCTCTACGGCATCTATTTCGCGCTGTTGACGCTCGCCTTCGCGCAGATGTTCTTCTTCATCGTCTTCCAGTGGCGCTCGCTCACCAACGGCGACGACGGGCTGCAAGGCATCACCGTGCCGCCCCTGCCGCTGGGCTTCGCCTCGATCGACCTGACCGGGACCTTTCCGAACCTCGACTTGGGGCCGTTCGGAAACTTGCACGACGTGCACTACTGGTACGCCTTTGCGGCCATCGTCACGCTCTTGGTGCTGGCCTTCGTGCGCTCCCTGACCCGCTCGCAGTTCGGCGAAGTGCTGGCCGCCATTCGCGAAAACGAGGAGCGTTCGACCTTCGTCGGATTCTCGCCGCGGCGCTACAAGATCGCCGCCTTCACGCTGGCCGGCATGCTCACCGGACTCTCGGGAGCGCTCAAGGGTCTCTACGAAACCTCGACCGCGGTCGACACGCTGTCGATCGACACCAGCGGAAACTTCGTCATCTACACCGTCGTCGGCGGCGTGAAGACGCTCTTCGGTCCGCTGGTCGGAACGGGCCTGATCGTTTACCTGCAGAACGTCGTCGGCGGCAAGATCGAATACTGGCGGCTGATCGAAGGCCTCGTCTTCGTCGCGGTCATCGTGTTCTTGCCGGGCGGCCTGCTCGGCTCGTTCGGACCGCGGGGCCGAGCGTGGCTGCAGCGCGCGCTGCGCATGACTCCCGAAACCGCCGAAGCGAGCCGCAACGCACTCCCATGAGCGACATGCTGCTGCAAACCAAGCACTTAGGCAAGAAGTTCGGCCACTTCGCCGCCAACAGCGACATCGATTTCGCCGTTCGTACCGGCGAATTGCGAGCGGTCATCGGCCCAAACGGCGCGGGAAAGACGACCTTCTTCAACCTACTTTCGGGCGTCACGCGTCCGACCGACGGCGAAATCTACTTCAAGGGCGAGCCGATCTCCAAACTCTCCGGCCCCAACCGGGTCGCACGCGGGATCGCCAAGGCCTTTCAAACGGCCAACATCTATCCCGATGAGAGCGTCTTCCAGAACGCGCGCTTGGCGGCGCTGGCCAAAGTCCAGGGTTCGTTCGCGCTCGAGCCCTTCCGCCGCTCCAACCGGCTCGGTGCGGTCGACGAGATCGCGGCCGAGGCGCTCGCGCTCGTTGACTTGAGCGGCGTCGCGGAACTGCGCGCCGGCGACCTCTCGCACGGCGACAAGAAGCGTCTCGACATCGCGGTGGCGCTCGCGACCAAACCGGAGATCTTGCTGCTCGACGAACCCGTGGCCGGCATGTCGATCGAGGAAGTGCACAAGACCGACAAGCTCATCCGCGGGCTGGCCAAACGCATGACCGTGCTGATCATCGAGCACGATATGGACCTGATCATGGGCATCTCCGACTCGATAACCGTGCTTCACCAAGGGAAAGTGCTCGCCGAAGGAACTCCCGCCGAGATCCGGGCGAGCCGGATCGTCCAAGAAGCCTACCTCGGGGGCTACGAGGATACGCTCGCGCCCCACGCCCCGGAGATCACCCCGTGACGTCGCTGCTCGAAGTCGAGAACCTCAACACCTATTACGGCGACAGCCACATACTCAAGGACTTGAGTTTCCGCATCGGCCGCGGCGAGACGGTCGCATTGCTCGGCCGCAACGGCGTGGGCAAGACCACGACGCTCAAGAGCATCGTCGGTTGGGTACCGCCGCGCCGCGGCAAGATCACTTTCGACGGCCAAGACGTCACCGGCCAGGAGATGATGCGCAACGCGCGCTTGGGCATCTCGCTCGTGCCCGAAGAGCGCCGGATCTTCACCAACTTGACCGTCTTCGAAAACCTCAAACTGGCCACGGTCACCGCGCGCAAGCCCGGCTGGTCGCTGCAAGACGTCTACTCGCACTTTCCGCGTCTCGAAGAACGCGCCGCCAACAAAGGCGACGAGATCTCCGGAGGCGAGAAGCAGATGCTCGCGATCGCCCGCGCCTTGGTGCAAGACACGAAGCTCTTGCTCCTCGACGAACCCACCGAAGGCCTCGCCCCACTGATCGTCCGCGAAGTGGAAGCCATCATCCGCGAGATCAAAGCCAAAGGCATGACCATTCTCCTAGTCGAGCAGAACTTCTACTCCGCCCTCAGCGTGGCCGACCGCTGCTACGTCATCGACCAAGGCACGATAAAATTCGAAGGCACCCCCGCCGATCTCCGCGGCAACACCGAAGTCCTATCACGCTACCTCCACGTCTAGCACCCCAGTCGCAAGCAACGAGCAAAGACGGAACAACCGCCACCACCCAACCCGAGTCGCAAAGCGACGAGTAACGACGGAACAAGCCACCACCCGCAACCCGAGTCGCAAAGCGACGAGTAACGACGGAACAACCGCCACCACCCGGACCCGAGTCGCAAAGCGACGAGTAACGACGGAACAACCGCCACCAGCCGCGTCAAACGCCGCCGCCACAAAATACGATGGAGGTTCAGATTTGCGTCGGGCCGAGGAGCGGGGCGGCGAAGTGTACTACCGGTACATGAGCCGCCCCGCGACGACGGCCCGGCGCAAATCTGGACCTCTACTGAACCCGGAGGGGGCCGATTTCGCCGCAGGCTATGCGCGCCCCGCTGCCGCCGTTGGGGGGCGTGTCGGTGTAGTTGTCCTCGTTGGCGTGGATGATGATCGAACGGCCGACGATGTTCGTCGGGCCCTCGAGCACGCTCAACCGGTCGGTGAAAAACGTCGTGCGCGCGTGACCCGCTTCGTTGGCGACGAGATTGGGGAAGTCGCCGGCGTGTCCGGACCCGTTGGGACCGAGATGATGCGCCGTACCTTGCGGGTCGAAGTGACCGCCGGCGGCGCCGAAGGGCGTCACCTTGCCGGTGGTGTCGCGGACCGGATTGCACGAACCGATCTCGTGGACGTGGAAGCCGTGCGCTCCCGGGGGCAGTCCGGAGACGTCGACGCGCACTTGCACGCCGCCATCGACGCCGACGAAGGTGACCTGGCCGATTTGTTTGCCGGTCGTGTCGTAGACGTAGGCCGCGTAGGTCGTCGCGGCGGCTTGGACGGGCCGTACCGCAATTGCGAGCGACAGGGCCGCCATACCCGCCGCGATGGAGGCGGCGATCGTTCTCGTCATCATGGTCTTCTCTCCCTCTCGAGCCAAGTGCAGGATCATTCTTCCAGCGTCGTCGTGTCTCCGAGGTCTAGGCCGGCCTCCTTGGCCTTGAGCAACCGGCGCATGATCTTGCCGCTCCGCGTCTTGGGAAGCTTCGCGACGAACTCGATCTCCGCGGGCGTTCCGATCGGTCCCAAGTGATAGCGAACGTGCTCGACGAGCGCGGTTTCCAGTTCGCTTCCGGCTGAGTGGCCCACGCGCAAGACGACGAAGGCCTTGATGACCTCGCCCTTGATGGCGTCTGGTTTGCCGATAACGCCGGCTTCCCCGCAAGCCGGATGGGAAACGAGCGCGCTCTCCACGTCGGCGGTGGCGATCCGGTGCCCGGCCACGTTGAGTACGTCGTCGGCGCGGCCCAAGACGAGCAGATAACCTTCCTCGTCGAGCGTGGCGACGTCGCCCGCCGTGTAGCAGCCCGGCACTTGCCGAAAATACTGGAGGTAGCGCTCGCGGTCGCCCCAGATGTCGGCGAACATGTGCGGCCAAGGATTGCGAATGACCAGCAATCCGCCGGCGCCGCGCGGGACCGGATTGCCCTCGTGGTCGACGACGTCGAAGTTGATCGGACCGAACGCCTTGCCGCTGTGATCGGGCCGGATGGCGCTGGTCGGCAGATAGCCCATCATCATGGCGCCCGTCTCGGTCTGCCACCATTGATTGCAAACCGCGGCCCGGCGCGAACCGACCGTGTCGTACAGAAAGTGCCAGGCTTCCGGATTGAGCGGCTCGCCCGCGCAGTAGATGGCTTGCAACGAGCTCAGGTCGCGTTCGCGCGCCGGCTCGGGACCGAAGCGCATCAGCATCCGCGCCAGCGTGGGCGCCGTGTAGAGCTTGCTGACCCGCCGCTCGGCGATCACGTCGTACGTCGACGCGGGGGACGGATAGTCGGGCGCGCCCTCGCGCAAGACCGACCGATAGCCGTTAGCGAGGGCGCCGTACACGATCAGCGAGTGCCCCACGATCCAGCCGATGTCGCTGGTACACCAGTAGACGTCGTCGGGCGTGATGCCCGTCGTGCGTTCGAACAGCGTGGACGCCCCGGCCAGATAGCCGCCGTGCCGCATGACCACGCCCTTGGGCTTCCCGGTCGTGCCGCTCGTGTACAGGATGAAGAGCGGATGGGTCGAGTCGATGATTTCCGCCTCGCGCTGCGGCGAACGGCCCGAGACGTACTCGTCGAGGTCGCGTTCGCGCTCGGCTAACGGAGCCGGCGAGGCGGCCCTGCGCCAGACGATCACGCGACGGACGTGCGGAACGCCCGCGACGGCGTCGTCGAGGATCGTCTTGAGATCGATCTGCTTCCCCCGGCGATACGTGACGTCGGCGCCGATCACGACTTCCGCTCCGGCGTCTTCGATGCGGTCGCGTAGCGCCGTGGCGCCGAGGCCCGCGTACACGACGCTGTGGACCGCTCCCAAGCGCGCGCAGGCGAGCATCGCAACGATGCCTTCGAGCGACAGCGGCATATAGATGCAGACCCGGTCGCCGCAACGGACGCCGTCTTCGGCGAGCGCGTTGGCCAGTTTGTTGACTTCGCCGAGCAACTCGCGATAGGTCAGCGTGCGCTCGAAGCCGTCCTCGCGGAGATAATCGTAGGCGACCGCGTCGCCGCGTTCGGCCACCTGGCGATCGAGGCACGAGACCGTGGCGTTGAGCCGGCCGCCCGGATACCACCGGGCGTCGGAGAGACCGCCCTCGAGCGTCGCGTGCGGCGGCTCGGCCCAGGCGAGCCGCTCGCCGCAAGCGCGCCAGAACGCTTCGGGATCGGCCGCGGCGCGAGCGTTCCAGGCGTCTTGGTCGGGGATCGGAGCCCAGGCCTCGACTTCGCGCGGAGCCGGAAAACGCTCTCCGGTAATCAGCAGGTTCTCGATCAAAACGTCGCTCATCGGGCCGTCTTTCTTCAGGGCTTGATGAAATCGTGGTTGACGATCACTGCGCCGCCCGACGGCGACTTCTGCAGGAAGAATTGGGCGAAATACGCCCCGTGTGCGGTTTGAATGTCGACGTCCACCCGAGCGCTGTCGCCGGTTCCGTGCGCTTGCAGGTTCGCGATTCGCATGTCGGGACCGGCGAATTCTTTTTCAGATAAGCTGGCCTCCCGCGAACCGGCCGGCGCGTCGAGGTCGGCTTGAGCCGATGCGTCGTCTCCGCGTGCGAGTGCGCTCAGATACTCTCGCACCACTCCGGCGGCTTGGCGCGCGAAGGGCGAATCGGCCGACTCGACGGGCGTCGCCGCTTTGGGCGTAGGCGGAGGGGGCGTTGCCGGACGCGCGGTCGGCGGCGGCGGCGAGGGCCGCAGGAGCGCAACGGCCCTAGCGGTCGCCGAAACGGTCGGCGCAACCGTCGGAGCCGCCGATGCAACGGGGCTGGCCGGCGCGGACGAGGCCGGGGCGCTCGCCGACGGTTCGGGCGAGGGCGTACGCGACGGCGTCGGTTCGACGCGGGGCGATGCGCTGGCCCGCGGCGTAGGCGTGGGCGCGGGCGCGAGCGTCGGCGGCGGGCTCGGCGGAAGCGACTGGTCGGGCGACTCCGTCGCAACCGGAGCGAGCGTCACCCGGGCGAGTGGTTGGGAGCCGGCACCACCCGACGAGACCCCGCTCGCGTCGCGGCGCGAAAGGAGCGAGAACGCGCCGCCGATCGCAAATCCCACGACGACGACCGCGATCAGAATCGGGACCAACGGAAACGAGCGAGCCGGCTGCGGCGGCCTGCGCCGGCGGCGCGGGGGTTCGGCCATGCGCCAAGCGTTTCGGCGCTTCCCGGGCGCGGCCTCGCGGGAAGAGGCGCGGCGTCCCGCCGCGAAGGCGACGCGCGTGATTCGGATTCCGGTGCCCATCGACGTCGGCACGATCGCGGCGACCGCGTGCGGCGCGTTCGCTTTGGCGACGCCGCTGCGCGTCGACCGGCTCCTCGAACTCGCGGTGCGCGAGGCGCTGGGCACCCGCGCGCCGGAAGACAAGCGCGAACGCAGCGTGCGCAGCACGCTTGCGGCGTTTCGCGCCGGCAAGTTCGTCGTCGACATCGACGGACGGACCTACGAACGGCCCGATGCGGTAGTGGTCGTCTGCGGTTTCGCGAGCTTGCGCTTTTTCTCGACCGAGACGCGCTGGAGGCGCGTGCGCAGGACCTGACGAAGGCGCGGCGCTCATGCGTAGTTTTACGGCCGCACGTCTTTTGCGTCGCCTGGCTTCGGGCGTTCTCTGCGCCGCGCTGGCCCCCGGCTTCGCGAGCGCACCCGCCGGAGCGGACGACGCGCTCGCGGCGATCAAGGCGCGCGGGAAGATCGTGGTCGGCGTCAAGACCGATTACCCGCCGTTCGGCTTCCTCGACGGCGAGAAGAACGTCGGCCTCGAGATCGACCTGCTGCACCGTATCGCCAAAGATTTGCTCGGCAAGGCGGACGCGCTCGAGTTCGTGCCGGTCGTCTCGGCCAATCGCTTTCAGTACCTCAACACGAATAAGGTCGACTTCCTGTTCTCCACCGTGACCGTCACCGACCAGCGCAAACAAGTCGTGGACTTCAGCGCACCGTACATGAAGTCGGGTTGGCAGATCTTGGTCAAGCGCAGCAACGCGACCATCTCCGACGCCGCCGGCCTGGCGGGAAAGACGGTCGTCGTCGTCCCCGGTTCCACCGGCGAAGCCGGCGTGACGCGACTCGTTCCCAACGCCAACCTGCTCAAGTTGCCGCAGACCTCGGAGGCGTTGCAGGCGCTGCAATCGGGCCGTGCCGACGCCTTCGTGCAAGACTCCGCCCTGCTCTACGGGCTGAGCCAGCAGTATCCGCAATACAAGGTCGTCGGCAAGAGCTACGACGACATGCCGATCGCGGCGGCGTGCCGCAAGGGCGACTCGGCGCCCTGCGACTACATCAGCAAAGAGATCGCCAAGTTCGCCAAAGACGGCACGCTCAAAGCCGAATATCGCAAGTGGCTGTACGGCGCCGCCGAGCGCTTCATGCCATAACCCTCCTCGGCACGGCGCACCTCGACTTCACGATCGTTCGCGATGCGGCGCCCGCGCTCGCGCACGGCGCGCTGGTCACCTTCGAAATCACCGCAGCCGGTATGGCGGGCTCGCTCGCCGTCGGCGTTACCGCTGCCGGCCTACGCATGGCGAACTCGCGCGCGGTCCGCGCCGCGGCGACCGCGTTCGCGGAGTTTTTTCGTAACACGCCCCCGCTGGTGCACATCTTCTTCGCCTACTTCGCGCTGCCGGCGATCGGCATCAACGTCCCCGGCTTCGTGGCGGCGACGGTCGCGCTGGTCTTGTACCAAGGCGCGATCGCGAGCGAGATCCTGCGCGCCGGCTTGGAAGCCGTCCCCGCCGGACAGATCGAAGCGGCCGACGCACTCGGCCTGGGCGGCTTCGAACGCTTCCGCAGCGTCGTCGCACCGCAAGCCCTGCGCATCAGCCTGCCGGCGCTCGGCAACAACCTGATCTCGCTCTTCAAGAACACCTCGCTCGTCTCGGCGATCGGCGTACTCGACGTGACCGGGGTGGCCCAAGACGTGATCGCGCAGCGCCTCTCGAGCGCCGAACTCTACCTGACGATCGGCGCGTTCTACCTGCTCTGCGTCTTCGCGTTCGCGGGCGTCCTACGCGCGCTCGAAGCCAGGCTCGCGCGGTACGGAACGTGACCGCGTACCTTCACGCGCTGCCCGCGCTGCTCGGCCGGGCGCTGCCCGCAACGCTCTGGATCAGCCTCGCGGCGATGGCGCTCGCGGTGGCCGGCGGCTTCGCACTGGGAATGGCGCGGGCGCTGCGCAATCCGGCGCTCGACGCGCTCGCGATCGCGTACGTCGAAGTGTTGCGCGGCATCCCGTTACTCGTGTTGATGTTCTTCGTCTGCTTCGGCTTGCCCCAACTCGGCGTCCCGATCGAAGCCGCGCCCGCCGCGGTCGTCGCGCTCGGACTCTGGGGCGCGGCCAACGGCGCGGAGATCGTGCGCGGAGCGCTCGTCTCGATTCCCGTGGGGCAGAGCGAAGCGGGCGCCGCGCTCGGCCTGAGCCGCTTCACGGTGCTGCGCACGATCGTGCTGCCGCAAGCCTTGCGCCGGACGATCGCGCCCTTCATGAGCTTGTTTACGGCCATCGTCGAGTCGAGTTCGCTCGCGGCGCTGATCGGCGTGAAGGACATTCTCGAGACGGTGCGCGTCGACATCGAAAACGACGCAACCCTGTGGACGCCGTTACTGCTGACCGCGCTCGCGCTCTACTTCGCGATCAACTACCCGATCTCGCTCGCCTCGCAGCGACTCGAACGGAGACTCGGATAGATGGCCATGGTCTCGCTCGAACGCGTGCGCAAGTCGTTCGGCAGCCACCAAGTGCTCGAGGACATTTCGCTCGCCGTCGAACCCGGCGAAGTCTGCTGCATCATCGGCCCGTCGGGCAGCGGCAAGTCGACCGTGCTGCGCTGCATCAACCGGCTCGTGAAGATCGACGGCGGCGAAGTGATCGTCGACGGCCTGCGGGTGAGCGACCCGAAGGTGAAGGACGTCGACCTGCGCCGCCGGGTGGGCATGGTCTTTCAGCAGTTCAACCTGTTCCCGCACATGACCGCGTTGCACAACGTGACGCTCGCGCCGCGCCGCGTCCTGGGACTGGGCGCCGCGGAGGCCGAGGCGCGCGCGCTGGCGCTGCTGGGCAAAGTGGGCCTGGCCGACAAGGCGCATCACCATCCGGCGCAACTCTCGGGCGGTCAGCAACAACGCGTCGCGATCGCCCGCGCGCTGGCGATGGAGCCGAAGGTCATGCTCTTCGACGAAGCGACCTCGGCGCTCGATCCGGAGATAACGGGCGAGGTGCTGGCGGTAATGCGCGAACTCGCTGCCGAGCACACGACGATGATCTGCGTGACCCACGAGATGGGCTTCGCCCGCGAGGTCGGCTCGCATCTCGTGTTCATGGACGGCGGAGTCATCGTCGAGGAAGGTCCGCCGCGCGACGTCTTCGCCAATCCCCGAGCCGAGCGCACGAAGGCCTTCTTATCGAAGGTCCTCTAGCCGCACCGGCCCTCGACGAAGCTTACCGGACTTCGCCTTCCTCGCGCAGCCTGACCAACTCGGCGTAGAGCGCGTTGGGCCAGGCGAAGTCCTCGCGGGTGAACCGTTCGGGCCAGTCGGCGTTGAACGACTCGTGCAGGCGATGGTCGCCCACGTCGGCGGCGGCGATGTAGCCCATGACGCGCTCGATCTCGGCCGGGTCGTCGGAGGTCAACACCTGAACGACGAGCGAGAGCGGCCAGACGAAGCCGCGCGGCGTGTGCGCGCTGCCCACGCCGACCGCGTAGCGCCCGGAGTAGAAGTACGGGTTGCGCGGCGAGAGCACGAAGGCGCGCGTGTTGCGGTACACCGGGTCGCTGGCCGGAACGTACCCGAAAAACGGCGCCGAGAGCAGCGACGGGACGTTGGCGTCGTCCATCAAGGCGGACTTGCCCCGGCCGTCGACCTCGTACGCATACATCGCGCCGATCCCCCGGACGTGCTCGATGCCGTAGCGTTCGATTCCGGCTTGCACCTGAACGGCGAGGCCCCAGGCATCGGCCGAGGCTTTGCGGTCGCCGAAGACGTGCCGCTCCAGGGAGGCCAACTTGCGCAGCACCACGACCGCGAACATGTTGACCGGAACGTTGAAGTGGTAGCGCGCCGCATCGTCGGAGGGACGGAATCCCGTCCAGATCATCCCGGTGTAACGAACCGGCCGGCCGCGACCGCCGTTTCCGAGGTCGGGATGGGTATAGTGCGAGCGCGAGCCGTGCCGCTGCTCGTCGCGCAAGACCTGCAGCACCCGCGCGAACGCCCGACGCACCTCCGGCGTGAAGATGGATCGGTCACCCGTTTGTTGATAGTAGCGCCCCGCGAACCAGATCGGATAGAGCAGCGAGTCGACTTCGAATTTTCGCTCGGCGACCTTGTAGTTCGCCCAGTACGCGTTGGCGTACGGGTCGAGCAGGATGTAGCGAGCCATCCGGGCCACCGTGCCCCGCAGCATCCGGCGCACGCGGGGATCGGAGCCGGCGAGCGGGATGTACGGCTCCATGACCGCGGCCGCGTCGCGCAACCACTCGGCATCGATGTCTCCGCTCGACACGTAGGTGGTGCCGTCGGGGCGAAGCGAGGCGTGACGGTTGAGCGCCTCGTCGTAGGCCTTCTCGTAGAGCTTTTGGAGCGTGGCCACGACCGCGGTGCTCTCCTCGGCGCGCGAAGGCTGAGCGGTCGAGGCCAGCAGGGCCGCCGTCAGTGCGATGCCGAGAAGGCGGCTTATCATTGCGCTCCAAGTATCGGCGCCGCCCTGACCAATCCTTTGCCGGGCGGGTTACGAAACCATGAATGCCCGCCTGCCGTTTAGGAGAGAGATGCGCGCGCCGCAGCTAGCCGCCACGATCCTCGTGCTCCTCGTCGTCGTGGCGCTGGCGGAGCGCGCGCGCGCGGACGAGCAGCGTTATGCCGTCTCGGGACGCGACAGCTTCTCGATCGGCGACGGCGACATCAAGAGCGAAACGCGCTACCGCGGACGCGAAGTCCTGACCGTCGAGCACCACGGCAAGGCGATGCGCTACACCGCCAAGGTCACCTACGTTCGCAACGATCAAGGTGCGGAGAGTTCGGCCAGCGCGGGCTACGTCAGCGATCTGTTACCGACCGGCCAACAACTCGATTCGGCCGACCACGACCCCGACTATCTGACCGTCCTCAATCAGCCGTTCTCGGCCCAGCTCGACGCCGCGACGCTCGACGATCTGCGCCGCCTGCACGGCAGCGTCCCGTTCGATTTTCCGTCTCCATTCACCGGCGCAACGCTCCACGGCTCCCTAGAGGGCATCGGCATGGGGCGCGTCGGCGGCAAACCGGCGGTCGGCGTCCGCTTCTCGGCGGGTGGACCGATGCACGGGGCGCTGCCCGACCGGCCCGGCCTCACGCTCAGCGGCGGGATCTTGATGCGCGGCGTCGCCTACTACGACGCCGAGACGGCGCTGTTACTGACCCTCGACGCGACCGTGACGATTTCCGGCAACGTTTCCAATCGAAGCGGGAAGGACCCCGTTACGATCGTCTACCGCCGCTCGATCCGCGCGGAGGAACCGGAGAAGACCCGGACGGCCGACCGCTCGCGCTGACGGCCGGCGAAGCCGGGGCGAGGGGGAAGCGGGGCGAGGTCGCAGTAAGACAGGCAGCCCCGTCCAGGAGTTACGTGTGGTGCCAACGGCGAGGACCGCCGAACGGAAGCCGGCGGAGATCGCCCCGGCGCAGCAGCGGGCCGGCGAGTCGGTTCCGTCGGTCGAGCGCTTCGAGCGCATCGTCGACGATTATCAGCGGCGACTGTACGGCTTTGCTTTGCGCATGACCGGCAATCGCGAAGATGCCGAAGAGATCGTCCAGGACGCCTTCGTCCGGGCCTTTCGCGCCCTGGGCAAGATGAGCGAAGAACAGCGCCGCGAGCTTCGACTGCAACCCTGGCTGTACACGATCACGTTAAACGTGACGAGGAACCGGTTGCGCTCGAAGCGACCGACGAACGTAGCGCTCGACGCGCTCGCGGATCCCGACGCCCTGCTCAACACGTCGCAGGAAGGGCCCGAGCAACCCGAGGCGATCGTCGAGCGCAGCGCGGACATGGTGCTGGTCGAGCAGGCCCTCCTGCAATTGCCCATGCACCTGCGAGCGGCGGCGACCCTCCGGTTCATCGAAGGCCGCAGTCATCCCGAGATTGCGGAGATCCTCAACCAGCCGATCGGGACAGTCAAGTCGCACGTCCATCGGGCCGTGCGCATCCTCAGGCGAATTCTCGGCCCACAAGTCGGCCGCCTCGCGCCAATCGGAGAACCTGCGAATGCGGTGTTGTGATGTGGAAGCGCTCTGGGACGAGATGCGGGAAGGCGTCGAGCCCCGTAACGATCACGTCGTCGCGCATCTGCGGCGCTGTCGCGATTGTCAGGACGTCTACCGGCAATTCGAAGGCGTGGCCTACTGCCTTTCCTGCTTGCCGGTGGTCGAGCCGCCCCAGAGCTTGGTGCCGCGCATTCTCGACCATATCCGGAGCACGGTCCGCGCGCGGCGCAGTCAAGTCGCGCCCGACTCGCTGGCTCTCCTCGAGTCGCCTCTCGGCACGCTGGCCATCGCGTGGCGCGAAGCCCGCATCACCTTCGTCGGCATCGCACGCGAGCAGGACGACGAGGCCATTCGCGCGTTCGTCGAACGCCGCTTGCGCCGTCCGGTCCGAAGCGCCGAGCCGCCCGCCTGGATCGCCGAGGCGGTCGACAACTTCTTTCACACGTGGCGGGTCGACGCGCGCTTCCTCGACGACTCCGGCTTGACCGAGTTCGAGCGCGCCGCGCTGCGCAAGGCGGCGGAGATCCCTCCGGGCGAGGTTCGTTCCTATGGTTGGATCGCTCGCGAGATCGGCCACCCGCACGCGGCGCGGGCGGTCGGGCAGGCGATGGCCCGCAACCCTCTGGCGCTCTTCTTCCCGTGTCACCGCGTGGTCGATGCGAACGGCGCCCTGCACAACTACGGCTACGGCATCGAAGTGAAGGCGCGCATCTTGAACATGGAAGGTTATCGCACGACGCGGTAGCGAATGACAGCGCTACGAAACGTCCGCGGCTCCTTCAGAGACATACCATTGAAGGCAACAGACGGACAAAGGAGGTGATCATCGTTAGTTTCGAAGGCAACCAACGCAGTCTAGACACGATGATTGGAGGTGCGCAGACCTAAAACTCTGCGCAAGCATAGACACTCCTAGTCCGCCGGCCGCAAAGCCGGCTTTTTTTTGCCCGGAACGCTCGCGGGAAAGTCGCGCGACGCTGCGAACTCCCCTACCGGCAAGCCCGGAGCCGTCGGCCGCGGAGATTTCGAGGGCGGGCCGCCGCGTCTCGGCCCGGCCTTCCGTGCCGGCCGCGCGTACGCGTGCAACCAAGCCTTCTTATGAGGTCCTCGCGCTGAACGTCCCTTCGCTTCCCCCGGTCCGGGTACAAACGCCCCGCGCGCTCCGCTCGCGGGAGGCGGCCTCCTAGCGTGAGCGACGACCAGGACCGCGACGCCCGGCTCGAGGCGATTCCCGACTCGCACGGACACGCCAAAGGCGAGCACAAGCCGTTTGCCGAGGAGCGCCCCATCCCGTATACCGCGCGGATGCTGTTCCTCTGGTTCTATCACGCCTGCAGGCGCGGCGGCCCCCGCTTCATGATGGTGGCCGATCACATCAACTATCTGACGTTCGAGGATCCGGCCGCGGTCAACTTGGTCCGCCGCGCCCTGAAGCTGGCCCACGCCGGCGACCTCTACGGCGCCGCGGAGACCGCCGGCATCGACGTCCAGCACGCGGCGGTCGTCTCCGAAGGCCTGCGCCGGGGCATGCGCTATTCGATCGGCGCCGAGGTCGACAACGACCCGCGGAACCGTCCCGACGCTCAGAACATCGTCGATGCGATGCGCCCCGACGCCATCGTCCGCTCGATCCACTTCCTGGGCATCGATCACCCGGAGCTGGGCGCCGGGTTCCAGTGGCCCTTCGACAACCCGGAATTCAAGCATCTCTACGACGAACTCGGGACGGCGAAGGTCTGGGAACTCTACATGGCCGCGCTGCTCGACGCGATCGAGAAGCTGCCGGCGCACATCGTCGGGCACTTCTACGTCCCGGCCAAGTTCGGGCACTGGCCCGACGACGAGACCTTGGAGCGCTACGAGGACGAGTTCGTCGACGCGTGCGCCGCGCGGGGCCTGGCCATCGAGGTCAACTCGCGCATCTTCTATCGGACCTACGTCCCGGAGGAGCAGGCGGCCGACCAGCGCCAGCGCTACTTCGACGTCCATCTCCGGCTGCTCCGAAAGGCCAAGGCCAAGGGCGTCGGCATCGCGGTCGGCTCCGACGCGCACAGTCCGCGCGACCAAGGCGCCGGGTTCGATGCCGTCCTCCAGATGCTCGACGCGGCTGAGATCAACGAGATCGCGTTTCCGGTCAACGGCCGGATGGCGCGCGTCGCGCTGCGCGCCACCGAGGAACTGCTCCGGCCGCCCCAACCCGAGCCCGTCGCCGCGCCCCCGCCGGCCGCCGAAACGCCGGTCGATGAGGAAGAGGACGACGAGGCTGCGGCGGACGGCCACGCCGCCGACGCGCACGGCGCCGAACCCGCGACGGACGACGCCGTTCCGGCAGTCGCAGCGAGTTCCGGCGGCGCCGGCGAAGCCGAAGCGGCGCCCAAGCCCAAACGCGTGCGCAAACCGCGCCCTTCGCGAGCCCGCAAGCCGGCCGCCGAGGTCGCCGCGACCGAAGCTGCCGTCGAGACCGCCCCAGCCGAAACCGGCTCGGTCGAGATCGAAGCAGAATCGGTCTCCGAAGCGTTCGTCGTCGAAGCCGTCGCGGTCGTCGAACCGGGCGCGGAAGCCGGCCCCGGCGTCGTGGGCGCGGTCGAAGAACGAGCAGTCGCCGCGGCGGTTTCGCCCGAGGCGCCGGCCAAGCCGCCTCGCGTCCGCGCAAAGCCCGCCAAACGGGAGGCTCAGCCCACCCCGCCCGAACCGCCCGCCGCCGAAGCCGCGCCCGTGATGACCGACGCGGCGCCGAAGCGGGCGGAGAAAGCGAAGCCGGCGCCCGCGAGGCAAGAAAAAACTTCGCAGCCCAAGGCCGCCGCAGCGAAGTCCGCACCGAAGTCCGCACCCAAGCCGGCGCCCAAGAGTGCGGCGACGGCGAAGGCCTCACCGAAGGCGGAGCCCAAGCGCGCCGCAGCGCCCGCGAAGAAATCCAAGAAGGCCGCGGCCAAACCACCGGCGCGCAAGGCCGCGTCCAAGAAGGGCGCGGCCCGGCCGGCGCCCGCGCGCAAGCCCGCGGCCAAGCCGCCCGCGCGTAGGCCCGCGGCCAAGAAGGCCGCGGCCGCGAAACGTGCCGCGCCTAAAACGGGCGGCAAGCGCAGCGCGCCCGCCAAACGAGCCCCGGCGAAGCGCGCGCCCGCTAAGAAAGCAGCCACCAAAGCCACGGCCAAGAAAAAGACCTCGAAGTCACGCCGGTAAAACGGCCTTCTCCCCCGCCGCCGGCACGCGGAACTCGGCACCATGTGGAGAACCAGCCGCACTACGTCTCGCTTGGCGATCAGGGAGAAGCGCATGGGAGTTTCGTCACGCCGCCGCAACGTCGCCGTCATCGGTCCGCACCATGCGGGAAAAACGACGTTGGTCGAAGCGCTCCTGGCCCAGTGCGGCGCGATCCCGCGACGCGGCTCGGTGGTTGACGGGACGGCCACGACCGACTACGAGCCGGAGTGCATCGACCGCGGGCAATCGACCAGCGTCGGCTTCGCTCACGCGTCGACTTCCGGCATCGACCTCACCCTGGTCGACTGCCCCGGCTTCATCGATTTCGCCGAAGAAGCGAAGCTCGCGCTCACGGGGTGCGACGCAGCGGTTATCGTCATCGACGCGCAACCGGGGCGCGTCCGTCAAACGCGCGGCCTGGTCGAATTTCTCGATCAGCGCAAGATGCCGCACTGCTTTTTCATCAACAAGCTCGACAAGCCGGGCAGCGATTTCCGGGCGACGCTCGCCGAGCTCAACGCGACGTTCGGCAACCGCGTGGTCGCGGAACATCTGCCGCTGGGCGAAGGGGAGTCGTTCCGCGGCTACATCGATTTGGCCGAACGCCACGCCTACGTCAGCGAGAACGGCGCAGCCAAGGAAATTCCGATCGGTCCCGAGTTGGCCGGTACCGTCGACGAGGCACGCACGAAACTGCTCGAAGCGCTCGGCGACTTCGACGATCACCTCCTCGAGGAATTGCTCGAAGGCATCGAGCCGCCGCTCGAAGAGGTTCGCGCCGACCTGCGCGACGAGACCGCCAAGGACTTGATCGTTCCCGTCCTCGTCGGCTCGGGGCTCACCGACATCGGCGTTGCCGCCAACGCGTTGCTGGAGATCATCGAGCACCAGTTTCCGCCGCCCGCGGGCGACCCCGCAGCCCCGCTCGTCGCCCAAGTCATCAAGACGATCGTCCATCCGCAATCCGGTAAGCTTTCGGTGGTCCGCGTGTGGGACGGTTCGCTGCCGGCCGATGCGACGCTGACCGACGCCTCGCGCGATGGCCTCAAGGTCCGCGTCGGCGGCCTCTACCGGCTGCAAGGCAAGAAACAGGAAGCGCTGACCAAAGCCGAGGCCGGCGACATCGTCGCGGTCGCGCGACTCGAAGGCGTGCAGACCGGCGACACCTTGACCATGGGCGACAAGACGGTGCGCGAGGTCCCGCCGCTAGCCGACCCGCTCTACGCGGTCGCGATCAAGCCCAAGGAGAAGCTCGACGAAGCCAAGCTGTCCCAGATGCTCGCGAGGATCTGCGAAGAGGATCCGACCTTGCGCGTCGTGCGCGCCGAATTCACCAACGAACTGCAACTGCTCGGGCTGGGCGAAGTGCACGTCGCGACCGCCCTCTCGCGGTTGGCCCGCAAATATCACTTGGCGCTCGACATGCATCCGCCCGCGATCGCCTATCGCGAGACGATCACCCAATCCACCGAAATCCGGGCGCGCTACAAACATCAAACCGGCGGACACGGCCAATTCGGCGACGTCGTGCTGCGCATCGAGCCGCGACCGCGCGGCAGCGGCGTGACCTTCAGCGAGGAAATCGTCGGCGGCGTGGTGCCGCGACAGTTCTTTCCCGCGGTGGAGAAGGGCGTGCGCGAAGCGCTGCTGCGCGGCCCGGTCGCCGGATTTCCCGTCGTCGACGTCCACGTAACGCTGATCGACGGCGCGTTCCACGCCGTCGACTCGAGCGAGGCGTCGTTCAAGACCGCGGCGGGCATGGCGGTTCGCGACGGATTGCCCAAATGCGCGCCGGTTCTCCTCGAACCGATCGTTCACGTCGAGGCCGTCGTGCCCGAAGAGAGCGCTTCGGCGATCCTCGGCGGTTTGACGGCCAAGCGCGGCCACGTGCTCTCCTTCGAGCCCGCCGAACAGCGCGGCTTCCAGCGCGTCGTCGCGACCGCACCGCAAGCCGAACTGGCCAATTACGTCACCGAGTTGCGCACCGCGACGCAAGGCCTGGGGACGTACACGTGGCGCCACGAGCGTTTCGACGCGGCGCCGCCCAAAGTATCGCAATCTGTACGCGAAGCGGTGTCGGCATAGCCCACCTGCGAGGCGCGCGAGCCCGGCTCGCGCTGTTGGCTGCGTGCGTCTTGCTGGCGGGCTGCGCCAAAGTCGGAACGTCGTCCGAAGCGACCGGCGCCGGTTCGAGCGGCCGGCATTCTTATACCGTTCCCGGCACCCTGCGCATCGGCATTCAAAACACGCCGAACTCGCTCAACCCGATCCTCGCGACCAATACGACGGAATCCGCCATCGGCCGGTTGCTGTTCGACCCGCTCGTTTCGGTCGACGCGTCGGGCGAGAAGCAAGTTCCGATTCTCGCCGAGACCGTTCCCACGCTCGAGAACGGCGGCATCAGCAAAGATCAGTTGACCCTGACCTATCACCTGCGTAAGAACGTGCTCTGGCACGACGGCGTGCCGTTCACCAGCGCCGACGTCAAGTTCACCTGGGACGCGATCGTCAACGGACGCAACAACGTGGTCTCCACGACCGGCTACAGCCTGGTGAAGTCGGTCGACACGCCGGACGACCACACCGTCGTCTTCCACATGAAGCAGCGCTTCTCGCCGGCCGTCAACACGATCTTCGGCGAGAGCGACGACCCGTTCGAAGTGCTGCCGGCGCACCTATTGGCCAAACTGCCCAATATCAACAACGTTCCGTTCAACTCGCAGCCCGTGGGCACCGGGCCGTTCCGGTTCAAGGAGTGGGCGCGCGGCGATCACGTCGAGTTGGTCGCCAACGACAAGTACTTCCTCGGCGCTCCGAAGCTCAGAACGATTCTGATCAAGATCATCCCCGACGAGAATACCGAGCTCAACCAGCTCCGCGCGCACGAGCTCGACTGGCAGTTCGAAGCCTCGCCGGATCAATACCAAGCCATCAAAAGCATCGAAGGCATCAACGTCGTCCTTCAGGACAAGAACGAGATCGAGCGGATCCAGTTCAATACCAAGCACCCGCCCCTCGACGACGTCCGCGTCCGTCGGGCGCTGGCCTACGCGATCGACCGCGACAAGCTGACGCGCACCCTCACCTTCGGCTCGGCCACGACCGCCGACCAAGATCTCCCACCCTTCATGTGGGCGCACTCGTCGAGCGTAACGCGGTACCCCTACGATCTCGCCAAGGCCAAGGCGCTGATGAAGGACGCGGGCTGGACGCCCGGCTCCGACGGCGTGCTCCAGAAAAACGGGAAGCGCCTGAGCCTCGAGATGGTCACCAACAACAGCAACGTGACGCGGCGCGCCGGCGTCGTGCAGGTGCAGTCGATGCTGCGCGCCCTCGGCGTCGACTTGGAGATCAAGCTGTATTCGGGAGCGCTGCTGTTCAACACGATGCAGTTCGGCGGCATCCTGCAAAACGGCAAGTACGACCTCTCGTGGAACGGCTGGGTCGCCGGCATCGATCCCGACCAATCGTCCATCTATCTCTGCGACGCCCGCCCGCCGCACGGGAACAACACGTCCTTCTACTGCAACGCGAAGATGGACGAGGCCCAAGAGGTCGCATTGACCAATTTCGACATTCCGACCCGGAAGAAGGCCTACACCGAGATCGAAGCCCTCGCTTCGGGCGACTTGCCGCTGCTTTCGATCTGGTGGCCGCGACAGATCCAGCCGGTCAACCCCGACCTCAAGGGCTTCACACCCAACCCCGTCACCGAAACGTGGAACGCATACCAGTGGGACATTTAGACCCCGAGTCGCGGCTGCACGCGATCCCCGAACTGCGCTGGCTGCGCACGATCGTCATCGAGCGGGCGCTGACCCGCGGCGACTACGTGCTTTCGGGCGGCGTCCGCAGCGACTACTACATCGATAAGTTCCGGCTCTTCTCCGACCCGGCCGTCTTGCGCCGCATCGCCCGGCTCTTCACCCCCGTGGTCGCCGAACTCAACCCCGATTTGATCGGCGGCACCGAACTCGGCGGCGCGATCCTGGCCACCGCGGTGTCGCAGATGACCGGCATCTCGATGATCGTCGTGCGCAAGGCGCCCAAGGCCTACGGCGCGTTCCCCGACGAGTACGTGGAAGGTCCCTACGCTCCGGGCCAGCGCGTGTTGCTGCTCGAGGACGTGGTCAGCAGCGGACGCGAACTGCTGGCCGCCCAGCAACGGCTCGAGGCCCTGCAACTCGACGTCACGCCCTACGCGATCATCAATCGCGGTCTGGCGCCGATCAAGTCGCTCATTCAGTTCGCGCTCCCGCGAACCGACGCCAAGACCGATAACTGAGCCGGCGTCTCAGACCTGCAGCACGTCGACGTCGTCGACGACGCTCAGTGCGCCCGAGAACGCGCGGCCGGCCGCGGCCCGCAGTTCCTCGACGGATACGCCGACCGGATAGTGGGTCAGGGCCAACCTGCCGACCTCGGCGCGTTCGGCCAGTTCGCCGGCTTCGAACGCCGAGAGATGTCCGCGCGGCGCATCCTCGCGTTCGCCGGGTAAGAGCGTCGCCTCGCAGAGGAACAGGCCCGCGCGCCGCGCCAGCGCGGCCACGTCGTCGGACGGCGCCGTGTCGGCCGTATACGCCACCGACGCCGCGCCCGCGTCGCAGCGGAAGGCGAAGGTGGGAATGTAGTGCGCCGTCGGCGCGAAGCGGACCGCAGCGTCGCCGAAGCGTAGCGTCCCCAGCGGGTCGTACTCGCCCACCTCGAAGACCTCGCCGATGAAGTCGTGCGGCGACTCGCGCGCGAACGCGTCGACGAGTTTGCGCAGCATCGCCGCGCCGCCCGGCGGAAGCCAGAGCGCGACCTTGCGGGCGTGCGTCCGCGGACCGTACTTGAGCGCGTAGCGCATCGGGATCACGTCGATGAAGTGATCGGCGTGCATGTGGCTGATCACGACCGCGTCGACGTCCTCAGCGGCGCGCACGCGGTGCAGGTTCGACAGCGCGCCGCTGCCCAGGTCGGAAACGATCGCCGCTCCTCCGGCTTCGACGAGGTACCCGCTGCAGGCCCGTCCCGGGCGCGGAATCGCGCTGCTCGACCCGAGGACCGTGACGCGCAGGCCCTGCGCCGCCGGAGACGGCTCGATCACGTCAACGCTTCGAGGACGTCCTCGGCGTGGCCGTTGACCGACACCTTGGGCCACACGCGCACGATCTTGCCCTTGGCGTCGATCAAGAAGGTCGAGCGCTGAATGCCCATACTCTTCTTGCCGTACATGTTTTTCTCCACGATCACGCCGAAGGCGTTGCAGAGTTCGGACTCGGCGTCGGAGAGCAGAGGGAATTGCAGATCGTACTTTGCCTTGAACTTCTGATGCGCCGCCACCGAGTCGCGGCTCACCCCGACGATCTCGGCGCCCTTGGCCGCGAAGTCGTCGTACATGTCGCGAAACTGCGTCGCTTCGTTGGTACAGCCCGGCGTATCGTCCTTCGGGTAGAAGTACAGCACGAGGGACTTCCCGAGGAAGTCCTTGGCCGACCGGACCTTACCCGAGTCGTCGGCCAGTTTGAATGAGGGGAGCTTGGCTCCGGCTTCCAGCATGCGTTCGAACGACTCCGAGCGTAAGGAGGAGTGGTGATTGAGGGAAACGGTACGCTACCGGAGTCTCCGCACCCCCTAACGGCGGCGTTGATCGCCGCGCTCGCACCCGGTTCGCGCGTCTTGTTGCTCGGGATCGGTAACGGACGTCACCTTCCCGCGCTGCTCGCCGGCGGCCTGAAGGTCGATGCACTGGAGGCGAATCCGGCGCGAGCGGCCGAGGCCGCGCGCCGTTGGGCCCGAACGCCGGGACTGCGAATCACCCAGGCCCGCTACGGCGGCGGTGCGCTGCCGTTCGCCGCCGACTTCGACGCAGCGCTGGCGACGCACGCCTTACTGCACGGCACCGTTGCGGACGTCGCGACCGCGCTCGCCGCCGCCCGCGAGCGACTGCGCGCGGGCGCTCCGTTTCACTTCACCTTGGGTTCGACGCGCGATCCGCGCTTCGGCCGCGGGACGCGCATCGACGCCGCCACGTGGGCGCCGGCGGACGGCGACGAGGCCGGCGTGGCCCACGCCTACTTCGACGAGACCGGCGCGCGCGCGCTGCTCGCCGGTTGGGACGTCGAGGCGCTCGACGAATCGCAGGCCGCCCGCACCGCCGGCGCTTGGGCCCACCCCTCGGGCAGCGCGGGCTTCGTGCACTGGTTCGTGCGCGCGCGCCGCCCTCAGTAGCGCGGGACGGCGGGATCGACTTCGCAAGACCAGGCGTCGATGCCGCCGCTCAAGTTGTAGACGCGGGCGTAGCCTTGCGCGCGCAGGTAGTGCGCGACGCTGTCGCTGCGCACGCCGCCGTGGCACATCACCACGACCTCGCGATCGCGCGGAATCTCGGCGAGCCGCGTGGGAATCTCGCGCATCGGGACGTGGAGCGCCCCGTCGAGTTTGGCCAGCGCGAGTTCTTCGTCTTCGCGCACGTCGAGCAGCACGAAATCCTCGCCCGCGTTTCGCTTGCGGGCCAGTTCGCGCACCGAGACGTCCTCGCTCGGCGGCGACGCGCTCACGCGCCGGCCGTGCCGATCAGACCGGCGAGCGGACTCGATGCGTTGGCGTACAGCCGCTTCGGCATGCGGCCGGCGAGATACGCCAGGCGACCGGCCTCGACGCCCAGACGCATCGCGCGAGCCATCGCGACCGGGTCGCGCGCGGCGGCGATGCCCGTGTTCATCAACACCGCGTCCACGCCGAGTTCCATCGCGATAGCCGCATCGGACGCCGTGCCGACGCCCGCGTCGACGATGACCGGGACGCCCGCTCGTTCCTTGATGATCGCGATCGAATAGGGATTGCACACGCCGAGTCCGCTGCCGATCGGCGCGGCCAGCGGCATGACCGCGGCGCAGCCGAGGGCTTCGAGCTTCTTGCACGCGGTCGGATCGTCGGCGATGTAGGGCAGCACGGTGAAGCCGTCGTCGACGAGTTCCTTGGCCGCGACGAGCGTCTCGGCCGTGTCGGGGTAGAGCGTCTGCGCGTCGCCGATCACTTCGAGCTTGATCAGATCCGTGCCCAAGGCCTCGCGCGCGAGTTGGGCGGTGAGCACCGCATCCTTGGCCGTGGTGCAGCCGGCGGTATTAGGCAAAATCGCATATTTCGCGCGATCGATGTAGTCGATCAGCGTCTTGCCCGAGGGATCGTCGAGGTGGATGCGGCGGATGGCGACCGTAACCAATTCGGTGCCGCTGGCCTCGTGGGCGGCGCGCATGATCTCGACCGAGGGATACTTCCCCGTCCCAACCAGCAAGCGCGAGCGAAACTGATGCTTTCCGATGCGAAGCGGCACGTCGGCCGCGGCGGTGGCGTCCATGCCGCTGATTTCGCGGCCGCGCGCGCTCAGCCCCCGGCCACCGCGCGGATGATTTCCACGGCGTCGCCGTCCGCCAGCGCGCGCTCGGCAAAGGCCGCGCCGCGCACGACGCGCGCGTTGACGGCGACCGCGATTCCGCTGCGCGGAACGCCGAGTTCCTCGAGCAGGCTCGCCACGGTGGTGCCGTCGGCGACCTCGCGCAGGGCACCGTTGACCGTCAGCCTCAAGGCGCGACCAACCCCGCTGCGCGCTTTGCGCGACGCATGGCCGATAAGGGCAACGCCGCCAAGCTCGGGGGCTTGCCTTCGACCGCATCGGCGATCTCCAGCGCCGTCGCAGGCGTCAGCAGCACGCCGTTGCGATGGTGGCCGGCGGCGACGAAATACCCTTCGAGCGAGGTCGCGCCGAGATAGGGCAAGCCGTCGGGCGAGCCGGGGCGCAAGCCGGCCCACGTTTCGACCAGGGCCAGATCGCGCAGCGCGGGAACGGCGGTCAACGCCGCGTCGAGCAGCGAGCGTACGCCGCCGCCGGTGACGCGCACGTCGAAGCCGGCGTCCTCGACCGTCGCGCCGACCAGCAAACGCCCGTCGTCGCGCGGCACGAGATACGCGCCGGGCACCCACACGACGCGGCGCATCAGCGCTCGCGGCAACGCCAGCGCGAGCATCTGTCCCTTGACCGGCACGACCGGCACGCGAAGTTCGGGCGGCACGCCGGCGAGTTCCCCGGCCCAAGCGCCGGTCGCGTTGATGACCGTGCTCGCGGCGACGAAACCGTCGCGCACCCGCACGCCGCGAACGCGGCGCGGGTCCGCCTCGAGCGCGACGCGCCCGCCGCCCGTGTCGAAGCGGACGCCGCGCGCGAGGCAGGCCGCCTCCAGCGCCCGGCCGAGACGACGGTTGTCGACCTGACCTTCGGCGGGGAAGAGCGCTCCGCCGGTGGCGTGCGCGCCGAGCGCCGGCTCTTCGCGCAACACGTCTTTGCGCTCGAGCCGGCGCGCCTCGATCCCGCAGGCGTTCGCCGCGGCAACCTGGCTTCGAAGCGCGAGGTCGTCCGACTCTGAGTACGCGACGCGCAGGATGCCGTCGATGCGCAAGCGAGCGTCGACGCCGCTCGCCGCACGCAACTCGGCGACGTACTCGGGATACAGCGCGAGCGAGCCCGCGCAGAACGCCTCGAACGGCGTGCCCGCGAGCCCTTCGGTGTAAGGCGCGAGCATGCCGGCGGCGGCCCACGAGGCCGCGCGGCCGGGCTCATCGGCTTCGAGCACGCGCACCTCGGCGCCGCGCTTGGCCAATTCGTAGGCGATGCCCAGGCCGATCAGCCCGGCGCCCAGGACGACGATCATGATGGCCGGGGATTTGCGCGCCGCAGGCGCGCAGTCTTGCCGAGGTCGAGAGTTACCCCGGGCTCAATGCCCGCCGAACATCGCCACCGCGCGCAGGCCGAACGCGAAGAGCATCGAGCCGAGGAAGACGCAGACCGGCAAGGTGAGCACCCAGGCCAGCAGGATGTTGCGCAGCGTCTGCGCCTGCAAGCCCGAGCGGTTGGCGGCCATGGTGCCGGCCACTCCCGACGACAAGATGTGCGTCGTGCTCACCGGCAGACCGAAGACGTCGGCGAGTTGGATCGTGCCGTAGGCGATGATCTCCGCCGAAGCGCCCTGCCCGTAGGTGAGGTGCGACTTGCCGATGCGCTCGCCGACGGTCACCACGATGCGCTTCCAGCCGATCATCGTGCCCAAACCCAAGAAGAGCGCGACCGCGACCTTGACCCACACGGGAATGAAGTGAGTCAATTTATCGAGTTGCTTCTTGTAATCGCCGAGCATGCTGGCTTGGGCGGGATCGGCGATCGCTTTCTTCTTCTGCAGTTTGCCGATCGATTCGGAAACTTGATAGACGTCGCTGCGCAGCTCCTTGCGCTTGTCGACGGGAACGTCGGCGATCGTCGCCTTGCCCTGCAGCAGCGTGCCGATCTCCTGATTCTTCTCGGCGAGCGCGGCGAAGACCGCGGGCTCGACCTTCCCCGAAGACTTGAGGAACCCGTTGAGCGTATCGGCTGCCTGCGTCGAGTCGACCGGGTCGGAACCGGCGAGCTTGGCGAAAACGGGAGCCGCCGCCGCGTTCGATTGCGCCAGCGTGGTTACGGCTTTACCGTTAGTGCTCAGGTCGAGCGCGTAGACGCCCGGCACCACGCCGATGAGGATGAGCATGATCAACCCCATGCCCTTTTGACCGTCGTTGGAGCCGTGCGCGAAGCTGACGCCGGTGCAGGTGAGGATCAGCAGCAGGCGCACCCACCACGACGGCGGATGCCCCGGCTCGGGCTCGCTGTAGAGTTCCGGCCGGCGGACGAGCACTTTGAGCAAGAGCAGCATCAGGCCGGCGAACACGAAGCCGACGATCGGCGAGACGATGAGCGCCGCCAGAGTGTCTTGCACTTTGCCCCAGTTGACGCCGTCGCCGAAGGTGTGCCCGGCCGACATCACCGAGTTGGCCAAGCCGACGCCGACGATCGAACCGATCAGCGTGTGCGAACTCGAGGCGGGCAAACCGAGATACCACGTCCCGAGATTCCAGATGATCGCCGAGAACAGGAGCGCGAAGACCATCGCGAAGCCCGCGCCCGAGCCGACGTTGAGCACCAGTTCCACCGGCAGCAGAGCGAGGATGCCGAAGGCCACGGTGCCGGCCGAGAGCAGCACGCCGGTGAGGTTCCAGAGGCCCGACCAGATCACCGCGTACGTCGGCTTCAGCGAGTTCGTGTAGATCACGGTTGCGACCGCGTTGGCCGTGTCGTGAAATCCGTTGACGAACTCGAAGCCCAGCGCCAAGCCGAGCGCGAGTATCAAGAATAGGAAACTCTGAAGGGACAGCGAGTCCCCGAAGACGCTCTCCACGCATGGCCCTCCGAACGGCGGTTCGGGCTAAACCTTACGGTAGCGAGATTATGACTCGCTTAAGACGGCGCGTGGGCCCGAGCGCGAGGACCGATGGCCCCTCGCGAACCCTGCGCCGAGCGCTGAGCGACCAGATAAAGGATATTCCTTTATAGGCAAACTTCCCATTGACCCCCTTCGTGGCGCTCACTATAGTCAACGCACTCGGCCGCGACTTCGCCGGACCGGCACGGCACGGCACGAGATGTTCCCCGCTGTCTCCGCGATGTCTCGCTAGGAGAAAACTGAGCATGGCCATTCACTCTTTTGGCGCGTTCGTCTCTCGAATCGCCGCCGGCGCGCTCGCCGCCGCCATGGCGACGGGAAGCACGGCGCTCGCCGCGGCGCGCCCGCTGGGCGCGTTTCCGGCGCCGCAGGCACTGCCCGGTGCGCCGCGCATCGTGACCCTTGCGGAAGCCGAACGCATCTTCGCGGACGTCTTGCAGCGGCGCGCGGGAGGAGCGTCAGCGCAGGCCCGTATGGCTCGCCGCGGCCCTCTTCCAAAACCGCCGAAGCACGTCAAGGTCGCCGGCTGGGTCGTCGACAACGGCGGTTATCTCTGGGGCGTCAACAAGAACGGCAAGATCCTGACCTACCATTCGGACTGCATCATCGCGGGCTCCGGGCGCGTGGACCACGCCGGTAATCTCGTGGTCGCCTGCGGCGGCGGCCAAGAGTTCAACGGAGTTCCGGGCAACGTCAACGTCTACAAGTACGGCAACACCTCGTCGCCCGCCGATCTGGTGCTCACCGACGCGCCGGGCTACGTTCCGGACGACGCTTTCGAGGACGACGCCGGCAACATCTACGTCGTCAACCTCCTTCAGTTAACGTGCATTCCTCCATACTGCTACGTCAATCCGGGGAACGTCGAGCGCTGGTCCGTCGGCAATCAAAGCAGCGGCGCGCTGCCCGACACCAGCTATTCCGACGCAAACATGAGCGAATTGCAATCGGGCGACATCGACGCGGGCGGCACGATCTACGTCAGCGGGAGCAACACGAACTACGCACCCGAGGTCGACGCGATCAGCGGCGGCGTCGCCACTAATCTCAACATTCCGCTCGATTCGGCCGGCGACGTCTACGTCGTGAACCCGAACGGCGCGGCACCCTTGCTGAGCGTCGTCGACGGCGGACCCTTCGAGCAAGCCGGCGGAACGCTCTATCAGTACGCGCTCCCGATCGCGCCCAGCGCCTCACCGCTCTTCACCGATCCGACGCCGCAGAACCTCGAGAAGAGCTGTAATCCGATCGGAGCCGGCTACGCACCCGGAGGAACCGAGTTTCTGGTGGCCACCGCAAACTGCCAGGCGGTCGCATACGGCCAGGAAGCCGCCGGTCCGGGCCACTGGAAAGTCCGCCAGAACGACGATTTCGTCTCGGCGCAAATCGGTCTCTTCGTCCCCTCCGACAAGTGAACACCATGACGCACTTTCCAATTGAGCGTCCCACGACGCCGAGGAGATCCAGCATGCGCCTACGCAGCACCACGGCGCTCGCCGCCTGCACCGCCGTCGCGATCCTCGCCGCAATCGGCACGCCGGCTCGCGCCGCCGGCGGCACTTTCGGCGTCTTCCCCGGCGTGTTGACGCGCGCGGAGATGTCCCAACGACTCAATACGCTCATGCTTCGGCCCGCCGCGCGGCCCGGCGCGCTCCGCGGGATGTCGACGTATCGCGGCGTGCCGCCCGTCCGGACGCGCAAGGCCAAAGTAGCCGGCTGGGTCAGCGACGGCTTCGGCTATATTTGGGGTCTCAACGCAGCGGGCAAGGTGGTGAGCTACCACGACGATTGCGTCGAACCGGGCGCCGGTCGCGTCGATCATGCGGGGAATCTGGTGGTGTCCTGCACGGTCGGCGGTCAGTTCAACGGCATTCCCGGAAACGTCAACGTCTACAAGGCCGGCAACACGCGCGCGCCGGCCGACATCGTGCTGACCGACTCGAACGGCGGTCTGCCCTTCGATGCTTTCGAAGACAACGCGGGCAACATCTATGCGGTGAACGCAGTCAACCTCGCCTGCGGACCGTCGGGCTGCAGCGAGAGTCCCGGAAACATCGTGCGCTGGTCAGTAGGGAACCAGTCGTCGGGCGCGCTTCCCGACACGACCTATACCGACCCGAACCTGTTTCAAATCCAGTCGGCCGACATCGATGCCGGGGGAACGATCTACCTCGACGGGTTCGACGCGAGCTTCGCTCCCGAAGTCGATTCGCTGAGCGGCGGCACGGCAACCGACCTCAATATCTCCATCGTCTATCCGGGAGGAGTCTACGTCGTCTCGCCCAACGGCACGGCGCCCGCACTCAGCCTGCTGGATCAGATCGGAACGAGCGGCGGGACGCTCTACCAATTCGCCCTGCCGATCTCGCCGAGCGCTTCGCCGATCGTCAACGAGGCGACGCCGCAAGACTTCGAACACCGCTGCGACCCGGTTGCGGCCGGTTACGCAACCGGCGGCGCCGAGGCCTCCCTCGGACTCGACGGCTGTAAGGCGATGGCCGACGGCTCCCCCGCAACGGACCAATGGAAGGTTCGACTGAATCTGGATTACGTCGAACCATTTCAGGGCCTGTTCGTTCCGTCGGATAAATAACGCACGCGACGGGGACACGCGACGGGGTCCTCTGCGGAGGACCCCGTTTCGTTTTTGAGGCATCGAGCGCCGCTCAGGAATCGACGAAGCAGACTTCCAGCGCGTTGCCGTCGGGATCCTCGAAGAAGACGGCGTAGTAGCCGGGTCCGTACATGCCGTCGTCCATCTCGACGTTGCCGGATCCGCACGCGCGCAGGAGCGCGGCTACGCGATCGACCTGGGCGCGGTCCCGTGCGCGCAACGCGATGCGCGTCGCGCCGGGCGGCGGCGACGCCTCCTCGGTAATGCCGAACCAATCGCCTTCGGGCGTCAGTTGGTACGTCGTGAAGTTCGGCCCGTCTTCGCGAACTGCTCCGAACTCGGCGAACAGCGCGTCGTAGAAGCGTTGCGCGCGATCTCGATGGCGAACCCGAACGTCGACGTGGGAGAGCAGGCCCATCGGGCGCCTCACATCCCCGTGTAGACGGGGCCTTCGCCGCCCTGCGGCGGGACCCAGGTGATGATCTGGTAGGGGTCCATGATGTCGCAGGTCTTGCAGTGGACGCAGTTGCTGAAGTTGATCTGCAGTCGCCCGTCGACGACGCCGTCGCTCTTCTGCGCGAAGAGCGGTTCGTAGACTTTCGCAGGACAGAAGTACTGGCACGGGTTGCCGTACTCGACCGTGCAGCGTTCGGCGCAGATGTTGGTGTCGGCTACGTGCAGGTGCGGCACCTGATCCTCGTCGTGCATGGTGCCCGAATTGAAGACGTCGGTCAATTTGTCGAAGGTCAGCACGTTGTCGATCTTGGCGCGGGTTTCGAGCGCCTTCGGTGCGACCTCGGTAATCTTGCGCATCTGCGCGTAGCCTTCTTCACCCTCGAGACGATCCTTGATGCCGAAGGCTTTGCCGCCCGTATACATCGAGAGTCCGGCGTTGAGCATGCCCGCGAACAGGCCGCCCTTGAAGCCCTGGTGGAAGTTCCGCGCCGTCTTGAGTTCCTCGTAGGCCCACGACGACTTGAAGCGCGTCTCGAACGCCGAGAGCGTGACCGAATCGTACCGGTCGGCGAGCACCGCGTCGATCGCGGTCTCGGCCGCGAGCATGCCCGACTTCACCGCGAGGTGAATGCCCTTGAGCCGCATGCCGTTGAGGAAGCCGGCAGAATCGCCGATGACCAGCAAGCCGTCGGCGTAATTTTGCGGCATCGCGTAGAGGCCGCCTTCGGGAATCGCTTTGGCGCCGTAGCGCAACAGCTTCGCGCCGTCGAGCATCTTGGCGATCGCCGGATGCTGTTTGTAGCGCTGAAAGTTGTCGTGCGGATCGGTGGTCGGATCGGAGTAATCCAGACCGGTCACCAAGCCGATGTCGAGCACGTCGCCGGCCAGGCCGTAGATGAAGCCGCCCCCGAACGTTTCGTTGGGCAGCGGATAGCCGAAGGTGTGGATCACCGACCCGGCTTGAACCGAGCCGGGTTTGCACTGCCAGATCTCCTTGACGCCGACGGCGTACACCATCGGGTCGCGCCCCTGGTCGAGGTGCAGTTTGGCGATGGCCTGCTTTGCAAGCGTGCCCCGCGGGCCTTCGGCCAAGATGACGACTTTGGCCAGCAGGTCGGGACCGGGCTCGTAATTCGACTTCGGATTGCCGTTGTGGTCGACGCCCTTGTCGCCGACGCGCACGCCGATGACCCGGTCGCCGTCCCAGAGCAATTCCTGTCCGGGAAAAGCCGGAAAGACGTCGGCGCCTTCCGCCTCCGCGACGCCGCCGAGCCACTTCGTGAGCTTCTGCAAGCTCGCGACGTACTTACCGGCGTTCTTCATCATCGGCGGCATCATCGCCGCGGGCACGCCGATCTTGCCGCCGCCGGTGAGATACCACATCGCGTCGGAGGTGACTTCGGACTCGATCGGCGCCTCGTTGCGCCAGCCGGGCATCAGTTCGTTGAAGCCGGCCGGATCGACGACGGCGCCTGAGATCCCGTGGTTGCCGATGTCGCCGCCCTTCTCGATCAGCATGACCGAGAGGTCGTCCTTACCACGTTCCTTGGCCAGTTGGCGCAGGCGAATGGCTGCGGCGAGCCCAGCGGGGCCGCCTCCGACGATGAGGACGTCGACGTCGAGTTGATCGCGTTCGGGCATAGCCTGGGCGGCTTCAACGTCGGGAACCCGGGCTCCGGCCCGCGAAGATGCGTCCATGAACGTTCGCTTGGCCTACGGCCGTACGGGACTCGAGGTCGAGTTGCCCGACGACGCGTTGCTCATCGAGCCCTCGGACCCGCCGGCCTGCGCCGACCCGCACGCCGATTTTCGCGCGGCGGTTCGCGCGCCGATCGGGGCGCCGCCGCTACGCGAGTTGATCGGTTCGCACGAACGCGTGGTCGTCGTCACCTCCGACGTCACCCGCGCGACGCCGAACCATCTGCTGATTCCCTGGATTCTCGACGAACTCGGGCACGTTCCGTCCGAGCAGATCACGGTGCTCGTCGGCACCGGCTCGCACCGCGCCACGACGCCCGAAGAGATGACCGCGATGTTCGGCGCGCAGACGTTGGCGCGCGTCCGGGTGATCGATCACGACGCGCACGACGACGCGCAGCAAACGTACCTCGGCGAAACGTCGCTCGGGGCTCGCGCCTATTTGAACGCCGAATACGTGGCGGCCGACAAGCGCATCTGCGTCGGCTTCATCGAACCGCATCCGTACGCGGGATTCTCGGGCGGACCCAAGGGCATCATGCCCGGCGTCGCGGGCATCGAGACGGTCAAGTTCTTTCACAACGCGCGGATGGTGGGCGACCCCGGCTCGACCTGGCTCGGCCTCGAAGGCAATCCGATCCAAGCGATGGCGCGCGAGGTGGCGGCGCTGGCCCCTCCGGACTTCTTGGTCAACGTGACGCTCGACCGCGAGAAACGCATCACCGCCTTCTTCTGCGGCGATTATCTCGAAGCGCACGCGCACGGCACGACGTTCTGCAAGCGGCACGCCGCGCAACCGGTTCCGCACCGGTTCGACGTCGTGGTCGGCACCAACGGCGGCTATCCGCTCGACCAGAACCTCTACCAGTGCATCAAGGGCCTATCGGCCGCCGCCGCGATCGTGAAGCCGGGCGGCACGATCGTCATGTGCGCGGAACTCAGCGACGGATTGCCCGAGCACGGAAACTTCAAAGACATCCTGCGCGCCCGCTCCACGCCGCAGGCGTTGCTCGAAATGATCGAGGCGCCCGAGTATTCGGTCTACGATCAGTGGGGCGCGCAGACGCAAGCGCAGGTGCTCGTCCACGCTCGCGTCGCCTTCCGCTCGAGCCTTCCGCCCGAGACGATTCGCGGCGCGATGCTGGAGCCGGTGGACGACGTCGCGGCCGCGGTGCGCGCGGCGCTCGCGGCGGCCGGCCCGCAGTCACGCTGCGCCGTCATGCCCCTCGGACCGTACGTGATCCCCTACGTAGCCGACGCCGCGTTCGCCTGAGGTCAGGTGCCGCAGACGCACCAGTAGGTCGTTTTCCCGTCGGCTTCGCTGCTGGCGATCGAGGGCGCGCCGGTGCAGTCCGCTTGGATGGGAAGCGGGTTGTGCGGGTCGTCGCTCGAGAGCGCCACGCGGCACGTGCCGGTCACCGCTTCGTCCCAACCGTTTTTCGGTCGCGGAACCGCCTCGGCGAACACCTCCCCGTTTTCGGTATACACGCACAACGCGTCGGCGATGAACTTCAACCTAGCCTGCTTTCGTCACGTCGGGAATTGCTGCCGCTCAACTACGACGGCACTAGCCGCCGATGCCTTGCAGTTCGCGCAGCTTCTCGATGGCGGAGACCACCGCGATGCGCTGCATCGCGATGCGGGCCGGCCAATCGAGCGGCATGGGGGTCTCGAAGGTGAGCGTCCGCGGCGTCGCGCGCCGCCGCAAGAGTGCGGGATTGTAGGGCAGCGACTTGCCGAAAGCGCGGAACTCGGCTTTCGCTTCGGTCACGACGCGGCCCGGTTCGAGGTGGACGTAGGGCGCGAGCCCGGCAGGGTAGCCGAGGTCGTAGCCGGGACCAAAGGTCTGGATCGGATACCCGGCGTCCCGCACCGCGCGAACGCAGTCGGCGCCGAGCGGAGGCGCCTCGGGATCGAAGCTCAACTCGTAACAGTAGAAGCCCGCCGCCTCGTGATCCTCGTGCAGATCGAGCGACAGCGCGAAGCGCCGGTCGCGGTTGGCGGTCAAGATCGCGCGTGCCTCGGGGGTCGACCCGCCGCCGCCGAAGCTACGGTTGATGTCGGCGCCCTCGGCGTTGACGCGCGTTCCCGCCGCATACCCGGAGGGATTGGTGCAGGGCCAGATCCGATAGGCGAAACTACGGTCGAGCAAGCCGTCGCGCACCAGCGAGAGCAGCGCCCACGGCGCGGCCGTCTCGTCCCCGTGCACGCCGGCGGCGATTGCGATCGACCGCGTGGCGGGCGTCGCGCCGCCGGCGGCGGGCAGTTCCGCGATCAGCAGCGTGCGCGCGACGCCCACGCAGGCCACCTCGCGAACGCTCGCACCGCGTCCGCGCAAGGCCTTCCATTCGCGCTCGAGCCGGCCGTAGCTCAGCGGCGTGAAGTCGTCATCCCGTGGCGACGCGCCGCACGCCCAGACGCCGCGTCCGAACGAGCGCGGCGAATTCGTCGGGCGGCAGCGCCTGCGCGTAATAGAAGCCTTGCTGTTCGTCGCAGCCGAGACGGCGAACGAGCGCGGCTTGCGCGGCGGTCTCCACGCCCTCGGCCACCACGCGCAGACCCAGTGCGTGGCCGAGTCCGACGATCGCCGAAACGATCGCCGCATCGCCGCGATCTGCCGGAAGATCGCGAACGAAGGTGCGGTCGATCTTGAGCGCGTCGACCGGGAAGTGTTTGAGATACGAGAGCGCGCTGTAGCCGGTGCCGAAGTCGTCGAGCGCAAAACGCGCGCCGAGCGCTTTCACTTCGGCCACCGCTCGCTTCGCGCCGGCGAGATCGCTCATCACCGCGCTCTCGGTGATTTCGAGTTCGAGACGCTCCGGCGCGAAGCCGCTCTCGGCGAGCGCGTCGCGCACGGTGCCCGCGAGTTGCG
>Ga0326727_10004630_pt1 | contig 40875 bp, 19 predicted proteins | sample MB2enrmetagenome_FD_207643 | JGI IMG/M metagenome (GOLD analysis project Ga0326727, IMG submission 207643) | Lab enriched peat soil microbial communities from McLean, Ithaca, NY, United States - MB29MY | ecosystem: Environmental > Terrestrial > Soil > Wetlands > Peat | place: USA: New York...
GGCTATCAGCTTGCGGCCTATGGAAAGGTCCAGGTGCCGGACGACACCTGCGGCGTGGCCTATGCCGTCGATCCCGTGCCCAGTTGGCAAGACATGGTGCTCTACTACCACAAACGGATGCTGGACACCTTCACCGACGGCATCTACTTCGATAATTATTTCCTCGTGCCCAACTACAACGCGCTCGGGCCGGGCTACGTGGACGACGACGGCAATCTGCGGCCCGGGGTGAGCATCTTCGGCTTCCATGAGCTGACCAAGCGCGTCGCCGTGATGCAGCAGCAGATGGGGCGCCGCCCGCTGGTCTTCCTGCACATGACCAATACGAACATCGTGCCCATGTTGTCGTTCGGCACGCTAATCTTGGACCACGAGTGGCGCGACCAGGGCGATTTCCAGAACAAGGATTGCCAGGAGCGGTTGTACCTGGACGACGACGCCAGCCTGTTGCTGGCCCAGAGCACCGGTTTGCAAAGCGGTTGCCTCGGGGTGTTCCACAATCTGTTCCACGGCGACGAGCGCCTCATCCGCAGTGCCCTGGGGGTCGCGCTGGTACACGAGATGAAACTCGGCGTCGATCCGCTGCCGTTGTCGCAGAAGCTGGCCGGCCAATTGGGCGACTTCGGCTATGGGCTGCCGGGTTGCCGCGTCTGGCGCTACTGGGACGAGCGGCCGCCGATCCGCACGGCGGGCGTGCCCGTCAAAACGCTCACGCTCGCCCAAGGCGGGAAAACCATGATTGTCCTCAGCAGTTTCGGCCCTGCAGGCGAGGTAACCCTGAGCCTCGACCGCAAAGTCCTGGGCCTGGGCGCGGACGCGGCAGCGGTAAACGTCGAGACGGGCGAACCGCTCCAGCGGACAGCCCCGGGTCAGTTCAAGCTGATCATCCCACGACACGATCTGCGCGTGCTGCGCGTGGAAGACTCGCGGGCCTTGAAATAACGCTTCAACCCCATACCACAAGGATCCCGGCACATGAACCGGCAGCCGGCCGCTTGGAATTGGTGCAAGCTCGCTATAGCAGTTCTTCTGCTCGCGACCCGGGCGCCGCTATTACGGGCGGGGGAAGGTGCGATCGAAATCGGCCCCGCCGCTGAGACTCGCGTGCCGCATTGGGACGCCCGCGGACTGGGCCCGTTGGTCTGGCAGGGGATCTCTTGCCTGGACGTGAATGAGAGCGGCAGTTTCCTTGCCGTGGGCACGATTTCCCCGCCGGGCGACCAGAACCTGTTCCTGCTGGACTCCAGCGGCAAGGTCGTCCAGCAACATCGCGCGGGTAACCGCTGGTTGAACGAAGTCGCAGTATCCGGCGACGGCCGCTTCGTTGCCGCGCTGGCGACCACTCCGGAAGGCACGGCCGGCGATACGCCGCGATTCTACGCCTTCTTGCAAGGCAAGGAAGTGGCGCAAGCCTGCGAAGGCTTCAACTTCCGCGACTTCCGTCCGGCCAGTTTCCTGTTCCATTACGGCGACCATTCCAACCATTTACCCCGCATTTCCGCTTGGGCGGGCCGGCAGTGGGTGGTCGCGGGAGACGACATCCTTTACTGGCTTGACCCCGGCGATGCCAAGCTGATCGCCCGGGCACATCTGGGCCAGGGCGTCACTACGGCGATGGCTGCCAGCCCGAGCGGTCCGGCGGTGGTCGGCCGTTACCGCTTCGGCTCGTTCTACACGCCCGGCGAGGCGGCCCAGGACGCCGGCGGACGGGCGACCATCGACGGCACTTTCCAGAATCTGCTGGTGCTGCGGCCGGAGCAGCGCAGGCCGTTGGTCTGGTCGCGGCCCGCCGGAAACGACGTGGACCCCTCGTCCCAGCCGGAAAAAGGCGTTTATGGTCCGCCGGTGCCGCCGTATCAAGACGTGAAGTTCTCGGCCCCGCTGGCGGTGGCGGTCGACGCGGCGGGCCAACGCATCGCCGCAGCCGACTATGAGGGGTGGCAGCGGGTGTTTCATCCCCGTGACGGCGGCAACGACATTCCTTTCGGCACGCGCTTCATGCCCTCGCGTCCTACGATCCACGTTTACGGCGCCGAAGGCGACGCGCTCCGCCGCATCGGCCCGGAGGCGTTCGCGGAGCCGTTCTGGTGCGACCTGACCTTCTGCGACGAGGGGCGAAAACTGCTCATCTGGCCGCACAACTGGACCAGCCGCGGCCTGGCCGGGCAGCCATTCTTGCCGGCCGCTGAAAACGCCCGCACGCTCTACGTGCTCGACGTCGCCGGCGGCGGCCTGGAAGCGGTCCGCTTCCCCGACGCCGTCTCCTGCGTGGACGCCGGCGGGGACAGGATCGCCGTAGGTTGCTGGGACCACAAGGTGTATGTGCTCGATAGGAATTGCCGGCCGATGGCGGGCCTGCCCAACGGACTGGAGGTCGGGGCAGCGAGCCTCGTCCGCGTCGTCAACGGCGGCAAGCGGATCGCCGTGGCCACGGCCGCCGGCAGAGTGTGGATGCTCGATGCCGGCGGCAAGCCCGCCTGGCAGATCGACCTGAACAAGGCGGCGCAACCGGGTGTCAAGCCGTGGACCCGGAACCAGAAGGCCGACGCGATCGGCCCGGGCGTGTGGTCGAGCAACGGCGGGCTGGCGCACAGCGACATGGGCCGCCAGATCGTCATCGAGGCCCCCAAGGGACTGTTGTTAATCGATCCGAATTCCGCCGCGTCGTTCGAGCAGAACTGGGCCCGCATCCAAGGGGCCGGCCTCGATCCGATGCAAGTCAAGTACGTCCTGCCCACGCACGAGCACGGCGACCACGCCCCGGGCGCCGCCCTGTGGCGGGTCGTCACCGGGGCACAGGTCGTGGCCAGCGCCGAAACGGCCTACGTCCTGCAACATCATATCCCCGGCGGCACGGGCTACGGCTTCCATCCGCCCGTGCCGGTGGACATCGTGGTCAACGAGGACCAGGAGTTGGACCTGGCCGGGCTGAAGGTCCAGGTCCTGCGTCTGCCCGGCCATACCTACGGCTCGCTGGGCTTCGCCTTTCGCAAGAACGGCCAGACCTTCGTTTCGACCGGCGACCTGATCATGCCCGGGGGCGTGCTGGGCTATGCGGGCAGCCTCGACTTCAGCGCGGAAGACGTGCTGGCCAGCCTCAGGAAGCTGGCCGTCTTGCGGCCCGACGTGGTGCTGGGCGGGCACGGCGGCGGCGGTCCGGAGGAGTTCATCGCCAAGGGCATCGCGGCCGGCGAGGCCACGGGCTGGTCGAAGATGCGGCCCGTGCGGCCCGATCCGCTCTACCGCTTCGCGCACACCAACTACCTCGTGGCAGCCTGGCTGGAGCCGATTCATGCGGCCGCCTACGGCGACGTGGACGGCGACGGCCGGCCGGACGTGGCCGTGCTGGTGCCCAAGGGCAAAGGCTCGGCCGTGAAAATCTATCTCAACAAAGGTGGCAAGTTCGCCGAGTCGGCCGACGCCGTGATCGACCTGCCGCAACTGGGGCAGCCCTGGAAACTCCGCATGTTGCGCCTCGGCAACGGCAAACAAGCGGACTTCTTCGTCGCCAACGAGAGCCAGGCCGTGCTGCTGGTGGCTCAGCAAGGACAGCTCCAATTCAAGGCCGTGCCGCTGCCGGTGATCCGGGGGTCGCAAGTCGCCGCGGCGGATTTCAGCGGCCACGGCAGGCAGGACCTGCTCATCGGTTCGCGCTTCATCGGCGGCTACTACATGGCCAGCCAGGACAGCGCGGGAGCGTTCCGCCTCCACCAATCGCAGGTACCCCAGGGCTATATGGACATCGCGCTGGCCGACGTCAATGGAGACAAGCGAAAGGACCTGATTCTCTCCAATGGCGACATCTACCTCAGGCAGGCCGATGGGTCGCTGCCGCTGGCGCCGGACCTGCACCTGAACACGCCGCCCGGAGAGATGAAGGGCTGGACGTTCATGGCCGTGGGCGACTTCGATTGCGACGGCTGGGTCGACGTGGCCCTGTTGGTCAACGGCCAGCAGGGCACGACGGTCTGGCTCTACCGCAACACGCGGAATCCGCGGCAGCCGTTTCCCGCGGAACCCAGCGCGAAGTTCCTCGTGCCCGACTGCGACGTCAACCGCGACGGCCCGACCGTTGCCGACTGGAACGGCGACGGCGCAGCCGCTCTGATGCTCTGCAAGCGAGGCAACCCGCCGGGGGTCTGTATTCTGACCGGATCGCCGGCCGACGGCCTTAGCCCGCAACGAGTCGTTTCGTTGCCGTTGGACTACACGCCGCACTACGACGCGCGCTTCGGCGTGGCCGATTTTACGGGCGACGGCCGCCTTGGCCTGGCCGGTTTCGGCAAGGGGCCAACCGGCGCGGAGGGGGTGTATATTTGGCTCAAGCCGCGCGACAAGTAGCTGAAGCTGGGGTACCAGGTATGCGCCTCTGTGGTCTCTGTCTCGTTGTTGGCCTGCTGGCTTCCGCCGCGGGGGCAGCCGAGAGGGCGGGCGAGGGCCCCGGCTATCTCCGCGAGCACGTCTACGACGGGTCCGTCCATGCCGGCGATACGCTCGCGCGCGTCGCGCTGGCCAGCAACCGCTGGCCCGATTGCACCACGCTGGAATCGGCCGTCGCCGACATCTTCCGCATCGAAGGCGTCGCCGCCAAGAGCGACCAGGACAAAGCGCTGGCCCTCTGGAAATGGTGCCGCATCTTGATGAGCGCCACGGGCCTGGGCTATGCCCGCGAGGGACCGCGGGGCAGCGAGCGCCTGTGTTGCGATCCGCACAAGATCCTGACCGTCTACGGCCACCACCAGTGCGACGGCCTGAGTTGGACCATGGTGCCGCTGTGGCGCGCGGCCGGATACATGGCCCTGGACGAGTGTAACTTCGGGCACACCACGGCGGCCCTGCGCTACCGCGACGCCGACGGCGCGCTCCGCTATCACAGTTTCGATCTCAAGCGGAACTACTACCATTGGGACGAGCAGAACCAGCGCGTGGCGACGCGCTCCCTGCCGGTGATGCGCGGCATGGTGTTTCGCCACGTGACGACGCCGCGGGAGCTGCACAGCCTGTGGACTTCCTTGCACCCGGATGAGATTGTGCGGCGGCAGTGGCAGAACGAGGGTCACATTGTCCCCAACGGCGGAGATCGCAGCGAATCGGCCGCCGAGCACGAGGCGTATTACGCCTATCGGCCGGGCAGGGCCGGCGGCGTCTACGCGGCCGCGGGAGAGGAAGTGCAGACCTTGGCCCCCACAGGCCGCCCGGAAACCTTCGCCCAGGGACTGGCCGAGGGGTCGCGGAACGTGGCCTGCTCCCCGCCTGCCGAGGGCCGGGCCACGTTCCACCCGCAGCAGCCGGGGGAGCCGGCGGAGTTCGTGTATCGCTTTGCCCCGCCCTATGTGGTGGCCGACGCCCGCTGCGAGGTGACGCTGCTGAAGGCCGCCCGCTCGGACCTGTGCCGCTTGCTGGTCTCCCGCGACGGCGCCGCGTGGACGCCGCTTGCCACACAGGACCAGCCCGGCCAACAGCGGGTGGCCGTGGACCTGGGGCACGAGGCTTGGACGAAGGACCTGCCCAACGTTTACACCGCCTACGCTTTCTTCCTCAAGGTGCAGTTGCAAACCGCCGGGGACGTGCGGAAAACCGGCTTCCGGGACCTGACGGTGGTGGTCCACCGCATGTTGAACAAGCGGGCGCTGCCGAACCTGCGGCCGGGCAAGAACGTCTGGAAGGTCGCGGCCGACCCAATCGCCCAAGGTTTTGCGCTGGAGCTGGCGGTCGAGTACCGCATCGACGGCCGGCCGCGGAGCGAGACCCGCATCGCGCGCCGCTTCCCCTACTACTTCAGCATCGACGTGCCCGACGTGCCGGAAGAAGTCCGTGCCGACTACGACGAGCACTTCAACGAGGGGCGGTTGCAAATGACGGCGCTCACCATGCGGCTCAGGCCGGCGGACGGCGGGGAGGAGCAGACGCCGCCGTTGCCCGCGGCCGCGGCCCTGGCCGCCTTCGCGCAAAGCTCTCCGCACCCCGCCGACCTGACCCGCAAGCTGACCGAGCGGCCGGAGCGCGACGTCCGCCAAACCGACGGCTTCTTTCCGCAAAGCGCCGAAACCCGCGACGACGAGGCGACGATGCGGGCCCTGATCCGCGAGCTGCGCAGCCCCTGCGTGCCGCGGCAATGGCTGGCGGCCGAGGACTTGGGGGCCTATCCCAAGGCACTGGACGAATTGTTGGCCGTGCTGCCCGCCGCGGATTCGGACCTGACCTTGTTTCTTTGCAAGGCGCTAGCGCAGATCAGAGACCGGCGGGCCCTGGGGCCCCTGCTGGAGAAGTGGAAGCGCGTGCCCGGCGGCGCCCCTGGCACCCGCTACATTCCCGACGCCCTGGCGGCCATCGGGGACCCGAGCGCAGTTCCGCATCTCGCCGCGGCGCTGGGCAAGTGCCGCTTCGACTTGCGTTTCCACATTGCCCACGCGCTGGGGGTTCTCGGCGGGCCGGAGGCCGAAAGGGCCTTGCAGGACCTCGCCCGCAACGATCCATTGCCCGCCGTGCGCGAGGAGGCGGGCCGGGCGCTGGCGCACCTCCGCGCGCCGCCGCCTGATACCCGTCGTTAGAACCCGGACCGTGAACACCCTTGAGTTGCACTCCACTCGGCCTGGCAGTAGCATGGTGCTTTGCGAAAGCAGGAAACGGCGTGCCTCGCGCGTGCCGCTGCGGTGCCGGCGTCCCGCCTGCCGGGAAAACGCAGGCGGGATGCCTGCACCACAAGTAGCGATCGACCAACTTATTAGGAGCAACCATCCCATGCAGAAGAGCACATTCCTTGCGGCGGCCGCGTGCGCGGCATTCTGGGCGGCCGGCGTGTACGGGGCCGGCGAGCGCTTGCCCATCGGCGAGTTCACCGCGACCCGATTCGAAAAACCGCCGGTCATCGACGGCAAGGTCGAAGCGGGCGAATGGGACCGGGCCTTCACCACCTCGGGGCTGATCGCGCCCTTCGACCACCAGCTCCAGGAATCCGAAACCACGATGAGCCTCGGTTTCGACGCGGAGCGGTTCTACTTCCTCTTCCGCTGCCGCCGCGGCAACCAGGAGTGGAAGCTCTGGAAACACTCCCGCCTCAACGACGATTACAACTTCGGCGAGCCGTCCGTGGAAGTCTGGGTAACGCCTCCCACGATCGTGCCCGAAACCTACCAGAACATCCTCAACACCTACCCCGCCGTGTTCGACGTCAAGAACATCCCGTCGCGCGGCTACTCGGCGCAGGGCTGGAAGGGCGACTGGAAAGTCGGGGTCTCGGAAGACGCGGACAACTACGTCATTGAAGCGTCCGTGCCGATCAAGGACTTCGGCTTCGACGGCGTCAAGAACGGCGACGTTTGGCGGTTCCTGCTGGGCCGCAACTGCCTGGGAGCCCAACCGCGCTCACAGGCCTCGTGGTCCATCACGCAGGCCTTCGCCGAGATACCGCAGCACCCCAAGGTCCACCTGATGGACGACGAGCTGGTGGCGCAGCTCAGCGGCGTCTCGACGATCCTCAGCGGGAAGTATGCCTTCCAGGTGGGCGTGGTCGCGCCCCGCGCCGCCGGCGCCGAAGCGGACGTCGAGCTGCGCTTCCACAGGGGCATGACGCCGGGCAGCGACGATCGCGTCGAGCGCAGGCACGTCAAACTCAACAAGGGCGAGCGCCGCGTCGTGAACTTCTCCGGCGACGTGACTGCCGTCAAGCGCGGCAATTTCACGGTTACGGTCGCCAGGACGGGCGGCGCGGAGGTGTTCCGCCAGAGTTTCCCCTATACCGTCAGCGGCTGGGTGCCGCGGACCCCCGTGAAACCCGCCAATGCACCCCCGGTCGAGGAACTGGCCCTCAGCGCGCAGTACGGACCGGAGGCCAACACCATCCTGGTGAAGGCCGACATCCTGGATTTCCCCGGCCGCGGGCAGGTGGCCGCCGCCGAGGCGCGGGCCGTTGAGCCGGAAACCGGCAAGCTGCTGGCCAGCGCTCCCATGCGCCCGTTCAGCCAGTGGTACGGCGGGACCGAGCTCCGCCTGAAGAACGTGGCGATCCCCGTGGCCGACTTCCGCAACACGGGCGCCGCCAAGACGCCCGGCAAGAAGGTGCAACTGGTCGTAGTGCTCCGCGACAAGGGCGGCAAGGAGCTGAAGTCGGCCGCCAAGCAAATCGAGCTGCTGCGCTACTCGGCCGCGTGGATGAACAACAGCGTGGGCGTGTCGGACAAAGTCATTCCGCCCTGGACCCCGCTGGCGGTCAAGGGAAACGACGTGGGGGTGTGGAATCGAACGCTCTCGTTGGACGGCCTGGGCATGGCCAGGCGGGTGACCAACGGCGGCGTATCGCAACTGGCCGCCCCGATGCGCCTGGTGGCCGTGAAGGATGGCGAGGAAATCGAGGTCCGCGCCGGAGACGCCGCGCTGGGCCGCCACGTCGAGGCGGAGGCGGACTTCAACGGCGCGGCCCAGGCTGCCGGGTTGCGGTTCGCCGCGCGGACCCACGTGGAGTTCGACGGCTTCGTCAACGTCAATCTCACCGTCGCCCCCGCCGGCAGCGCCCCCGCCAAGCTGGACAAGCTCTTCCTGGAGATCGCGCTGCCGGCCGCGGAGGCCACGCACTTCTGCACTACGGCGGGCGGCTGGTCCGCCGTCCATGACGCCTTGCCCGATCACTGGACCAGCCAGAGCACTTCTTCCGGGATGCTCGTGGGCGATTTCGTGCCCTACGTCTGGCTGACGAACTCCGACCGCGCCTTCCTGTGGTTCGCCGATCACGACAAGGGCTGGAACCACGATCTGGACAAGGTGGTGCCCACCCAGGAGACCCGCCGCGCCGACGGCAAGGTGGTGCTGCGGGTCACCTTCTTCGCCGTCCCCACCGAGCTGAGCGGGCCGCGGACGCTCACCTGGGGCTGGCAGGTCTTCCCGTCGCGGCCGCTGCCGCCCGGCTGGCGGGCCACGTTCTGCGCCTTCGCGGTGCCCACGCCGCACACCCGGAACACCTATTTCTGGTGCGATGCCGACTGGGCCGTGCTCTGGCCCTACTATTGCAGCCCCTTCCCCTGGCACATGGATAAATCCAGGGCCCTGCTGGCCCAGGCGGCCAGGGGTCCCCGCCACCGCCCGTGCGTGGGCTCGATCGCGCACTCGATCGGGCGCTACCAGGACTACGACGGCAACGCCTTTCCCGGGCTCTCGGTGGACTGGGGCGCATCGCCCGGCCAGATCGGCAACTCGGACGTCACCGCCTCGAAAGGCCCGAACGACTTCCGCTTGTGGCATTACCAGCGCTGGGTCCGCGAGGCCGGCTTCCGCGGTCTTTACGTGGACGAGAACTACCTCGCCCTGGAAGAAAACTTCCTCACCGGCAATGCCTACTGGCTGCCCGACGGCACGCTGCAGCGGGCTTACAACTACGTCGGTCTGCGCGACTACTTCAAGCGCATGAAAGTCATGTTCCACCAGAACGGCGTGCCCGCCCCGAACCTCTGGCAGCATATTACCTCGGGCGCCGCCTACCACGCCTGGTTCGGCGACGTCTTCTTCGAGGGCGAAAACGTCGAGCCCACCGACTTGAACTTCGACTACATCGAGGTGCTGCCGGCGGTCCGCATGCGGGCCATCGGCAGCTCCGCCTGCGCCGGCGGCGTGATGACCATGATGTGCCAATCGGAGCGGCACCGCACGCAGTGGTACGCCAAGCACAACCACCAGTTCATCGGCTGGGTCATGGCGCATGACGTGCTGCCCGAACAGTTGCCGCTCTACCCGAAATTGGTCGAGGCCGGGCACCTCTGGGCCGACAACGTCCGCTTCCTGCCCTACTGGAAGCCGAGTCCCTTCACCACCCGCCAGGCCGACTGCCTGGTCTCGGCGCACCTGGCCGACGGCCGGGCCCTGCTGTGGGTTGTGAACAAGAGCCGCAAGAATGCGGACGTCCGCGTGGCGGTGGACTGGCGGGCGGCCGGGTTGGATCCCAGGAGCCTTTTTGCGTCCAACGCCGAGACCGGCGCCCCGCTGCCGCTGGCCGCGGACGGCTTCAGCGTGGCCGTCTTGCAGCGCGACTTCGTGCCCGTGCTGTTCGAGCCGCGATAGGACATGCCTTCCGTGAAACCGGCAAGGCACGAACAGGATTGTGGGATGTTTGGCACTCGGACCGAACGATGGACAATTGGAAAGGGTGCAAGCCTGCGCCGGGCGGGGCCGCACGGGAGCCCGCGGTTGTTGGGCTTCACTTTTGCTTTCCAAGACCGTACGGGCGTATCCGTCACGCCGCCGCCTTTCGCCTCGGCGCCCTCTCCCTTGGTGCGGCATCCCCACCCTTGCAGACGCCTCCGTCGCGATGTTCGATTGGCCGGGAAGTCTACGCGGTCCGTCGCCGTCGCCACCATCCGCAAGCAGTCAGACTGATGGCACCGACGCCGAGCAGGGCGAGGGTGGAAGGCTCGGGCACGACGCTGAAATCGCTGTTGTGATCCAGCACGGCCCAGACGACGTGGTTGGTCGTATCCACGCCCCAATCGCCCAGTGTCATGTCGCCAGCTGGCCAGGCCCCAAGTTGAAAACCGCCCAGGTTTGCGCCGATGTTTCCCATGATGGCGTTTTCCCATTTGCCATCATTGGGGTCCAGCCACGCCAGATAAATCTGCTTGTTCGACGCGCACGGCCCTTCGCTCGAAGCGCCAAGTGGCAGAAGGGATGGATTGTAGGTCATCTCCAGCACGAATGGACTGGTCTGGCTTGTGCCGTCGAGCGCCATGCCGCTGAGTCGCATGACGTCGCTGATGAGGATGGGGTCAAGCCTCCCCACCTGCGTCCGAGTCCGCCACGCCATGCTCACGGTCTGAGAGGCACTGCTGCCGTTTGTGCCAGCCAGCAGGGTGGCCGTGCTGCCGACCATGCCCTGCCCGCCGCTGCCCGTGCTTGCCGTCACTTTGGATGCCAGGTTGGCATAGCTCATATTCTGGCTGACGGGGGCGGTCAAGGGGGTCCCGAAGGCGTTTTGGGAATTGCTGGCGTCCGCCGTGGCGTTGCCCACGTTGCATTGCAACACGACGGTGATCGCTCCATTATTGTTACTACCCGCCCCTGACAGCGGGCTGTCGTCGGCCAGTTGGGAAGCGGACATGGTGATGGTCTTAGTTCCCGTGGTGCTATACGTGCTGGTATTCAAGGAGGCCGTATAGGTGTTGCCCCCGCCTGCGGCCAGTCCGCTGAAGGCCGCGAGATTCGTGCTAAGGGCCGGATCGCCGGTGGCCGTGAAGCCCGTCAGTTTCAGCCCCGCGGTGTAGGCCGCCGACATCGTTACCGGCCGGTTGTAGATTGTAAACGTCTGGCTTGGGACGGATGCCCCTTCGAGGAGGTTGCCAAAAATCATCGTCTGCGTCGTCTGATTGGCGGTTGGCGACAGGGAGGCGTTGGAATGGTCGAGGACGGCCAGCGTTGCGGTGGTGGTTTGCGGACTGTTGGACGCATTCGGATCGCTGGCGTTGAAGGAGATCGTATTGATTCCGAGGTTCGTGGAAGTGGCCGAGACCGTGCAGGATTGGTTTGCACTTGGGGCGAGACTGCCAGAATTAGGAGTGGGCAACCCGAGTGTGGCGCTGCCGCTTTGGACACTGGCAGACAGGCTATAGTTCAGGTTGTTGGCCCCTGCCGCGGCCCCATTGCCTATCGTCACGCCCAGAGTGCCGGTCCCGCCCTTGATAATTGTGGCGTTGATCGCGCTGCTCAGCGTGATGGTCGCCGACAGGGGATGAGTGGTGGGTGGCACCGGGAGCGGCACGCCGGCATCGTTGGTAAAGGCAAGGCCCCACGGGTCGTACGATTCATTGGTAAAGACCGAGCCGACGCCACCAGTGGTGAACTTTTCAACCGTGGCGTTTGCCGAGTTATAGATTGTCGCGTAGAGATTGCCCGCGCTGTCAAAGGCAAGGCTGACTGGGTTGCCCAATGCGTTGGCAAAGACCGAGCCAACACCCGCGGGGGTGAACCTCTCAATCGTGCAGCCGCTGACGTTTGCCACGTAGAGATTGCCCGCGCTGTCAAAGGCAAGGCCGTTCGGAATGGCCAATCCGCTGCTGGCAAAGACCGAGCCGACGCCACCGGAGGTGAACTTCTCAATCGTGTAGTTACCTCCCATGTAATTGGCGTTTGCCGCGTAGAGATTGCCCGCGCTGTCAAAGGCAAGGCCGACTGGGTCGCTCAATCCGCTGCTGGCAAAGACCGAGCCGACGCCACCGGGGGTGAACCTCTCAATCGTGGAGTTGCCCTCGTTTGCCACATAGAGATTGCCGGCGCTGTCAAACGCAAGGCCGGCTGGGTCGTCCAATCCACTGGCAAAGGCCGAGCCGACGCCACCGGCGGTGAACTTCTCAATCGTTCCGGTGCCCTTGCTTACCACGTAGAGATTGCCCGCGTGGTCAAAGGCAAGGCCGACCGGGTTGCTCACTCCGCTGGCGAAGACCGAGGCGACACCCGTGCGGCTGTACTGCTCAACCGTGCCGTTCAGGTATGACACATACGCTACGTCCGCGCCCACAGGCGCAGCGAGCCAGCCGAGAAGCAGCGCCCCGCCAGCGGCTAGAGCAAAACGGCGGAATGAGGTCATCATGGCATCTCCAACCACGCAAAAGGTGGGAAACTGTCTCCAAGGGAGAATCCGCCCCGGCCGGGAAGAGCAGCCGGGAGGGATTGCCGCCTGCACAAGACGACGGGAGAACGTCAGCTCACCGAACGTGACCCGCCCTCGTACCCACAAGAGAACGAAAACGCCCCCACGCGCCGGGGTGTTTTCGGGATTGGGTACGGACGCTGCCTCCGCTTTGCGTTGCTGCCCACGAAATGGGCGGGAAGCAAGCACTACCCTAATTGCCGCCCTGCTTCCTGTCAAGTGGCCCTCTGAAGAGGGGGGCACGTTGGGCCATCGCCGTCACCGGCAAGGCTTGCCGTTCGTGCCCTGAGTTCACCGCAGGGGGCTAGCCGGCGCTGCTACCGCAGTGTGTAACCACAAGAGGGAAACGGCGGAGAGAGGGCTACTGAAGGGCGCGCGTTTGGCCCCGAGGGACGAAAGGGTGACGGCCGCCAAATTTGGGTAATCTGCGTGCTCTGTCAACCTGCATATCTCCCAAGCACTCCAGTTTTGGTGGCTGTCGCCTATTATTCGGCTTGTCTATCGCGACACCGCGGCAAGCAGTCCGTTCAGTGCATCGTCGGCTTCGCGCCCGACTTTTTCAGGCACTGCTCGGCGGCACGCAGCAACAAGAGGGCCGAGGCGGCGGGAAACTGTGAGGCGCACTCGGCGGTGGCGGACCAATCGCTAACCGACAAGACGGGCTCTCCAGGGTAGTGTCTGTCGCATCGGCCAATTGCGGAGCGAACGATGAACGAATGGATAGAAATTGGACTCCGCGCGCCCCGGTCAATCTACGGCGGGTTAGAGCTGGGCGGACGGGATTGGCCGTCAAGGCGTTCGCGCCTCCAACCCCCGACCGGCTCAACCATATCAGGCGGTCATTTGCAACCGCGCGCTTTGTCACCGACACACCGGCATTACCGGCCCGTGGAGTTGCCGGCCACCAGCCTTTCCAACTGAGCGAACCACGACCCCAGGGCGCGTTCATAGTGCTGCCATCTTCCCACCGACGTCCTGAAGACCGGCCGGCGCACCTGCACGGCGCTGGCCGTTCTGACGGGCCGTTTCGTCTGGTGAAACTCCAGGCAGTTTGGCTCCCACGCGAGCCCACACCAGGCCACGAGCTTTCGGGCCACGCCTTCCAGATCGGCCACAGTCTCCTCGTAGTCCACTTCCAACAGGGGCACCGGCAGAACCTTGCGCCAGTGCTCCATCATCCGTTGGTACTCGTGAAACCGTGAAACGACCTGCTGCTGGTCGTTGGTCCAGCGGATTTCCCGGAAATGCGTCATCCAACAGGAGACGGCAACGTCGCGCAAATCGCGGCGGCAATGAATCAGCTTCGCCCGCGGAAACAGGCTGGCCAACGGACCTAACAACAAGTAGTTGTCCAGCGTCTTGTCCACGATGCGAAGGGCCGCGGGATTCAATCCGCGAAGTCTCTCCAAGTGTCGCGAAGCCAGACGGCGGGCCGTCTGGCGGTCCAGCTCGCACAGCCCCTCGAAGAGATCAGCATCTTGTCCGCCGAGCGCGGCCATGGTGTCGCGGGCCAGCGTGGTCTCCCCCGCAGCGAAGACCTGGGAATGGCTGGCCAGGATCTGCTCGACGAGCGTCGTGCCGGATCGTGGCAGCCCCACGACGAACACCGGCAGCTCGCTGTCCAACCCAAAGCCGCGGACCCGCTCGAAGAAATCCGGCGTGCAGAGCCGGATCATGCGGGTGACGAAAAACTCGTGCTCTTTCGGGTCGTACTCCTGGCCGCACTTGCGCCACTCGCACAGTTGCAGCGCGTTGCCCCGCTCCAGGTGCTGGGCGGCCTCGGCATACTCGCCGCGCGCGTCCAGGACCTGGGCCAGGGCGAAGTGCAAGAACAATCGTTGTGCGCCCGTCAACTCCCTCTCTTCCAACAACCGCCGCAGCGCAGCCAGATCCTGTTGCGGAAGTTTGCCACCCAGGAGTTTCGCCAATTTGTAATGGGAGATGGCGAACCGGGAATTGTGCCGCAGCGCGGCGCGGAAGCAGTCTTCCGCGCCCTTTAGATCGCCGATCTCCTCCAAAGCGCTACCCAGGTTGTAGTGTACGTCGGTAAAGTCCGGCTTCAGCGTCAGTGCCCGGCGGTAGGCGGCGATCGCTTCGTCCCACTTCCCCCGGTCCCTCAAAGCGATGCCCAGGTTGTTGTGGACCTCGGCATAGTCCGGCTTCAGTTCCAGCACCCGGCCGTAGGAGGCGATCGCTTCGTCCAGCTTCCCCTGGTCCTTGAGAGCAACGGCGAGGTTGATGTGCGCCTCGGCATAGCCCGGCTTCAGTGCCAGGACGCGGCGATAGCAGGCGACCGCTTCGTCCAGCTTCCCCTGGCCCTTCAGCGCATTGCCCAGATTGTAGTGTGCCTCGGCAAAGTCCGGTTTCAGTTCCAGCACGCGCCGGTAGGCAGCGATCGCTTCGTCCAGCTTCCCCTGCTCCTTTAAGGCCACGCCCAGGTTGCTCTGTACCTCGGCATAATCGGGTTTCAGCTCCAGTACCCGGCGGTAGCAGGCCACCGCTTCGTCCAGGTTCCCCTGGTCCTTCAACGCATTGCCCAGGTTGTTGTGCGCCTCGGCATAGTCCGGCTTCAGTTCCAGTGCGCGGCGGTAGCAGGCGATGGCTTCGTCCAGTTTCCCTTGTTCCCTCAGGACCTTGCCCAGGTCGCTCTGGGCCTCGGCCCAGTTGGGTTTCACCGTGAGAGCGTGACAAATATACTCAACAGCCCGTTGGTGATGACCAATCTGCGCGTTGATGAGACCCAACAGATGTAAAGCCTCGGCATGATTCGGCTCGACCGCGAGAATCTGCCGATAGATCTGCGCGGCAGCTTGCAGCCGACCGGCTTGATGGTGTTGGATCGCAATCGCCCATGCTGCGGAAATCGTTACCATGACGTAGATTATGGCAAAGGCCGGAAAACGGGACATCTTTGATTTCAAGGACGAGAGGCCCCAGAGCGAAACCCGCAACGTGCTCCCGGCTCTCGGCTGCGAGCCTGCCACGCCCTTCGTTCCCCAGGGCGTGCCACGCAAATTCATCAACTCATTTTCACGCGGGCCCCCTATTTGTCGTCCAGCGTGAACTCGATCAAGGCGATCCCGAATCGCGGCAACCGCATGTTGGCCCGGCCCTCGTTGTCGATGGCGAGATTCTCGCTACGTTTGCTCATGACGGCGTCCGGCTGCAGCTCCTTGACGGAGAGGATCGTGGCGGCCGCCCTGGCAGGTTTCTTCGGCGTCAGGGTTACGGCGATCGTGCGGTCCGCGTCGGTTGCCCGGTTCAGCAGGGTGAGCGAGACCAGCTTGCCGTCGGCGGAAAGCGATGCGCACGCATCGACCGCCCGGGTGTCACGCGGCGGATCGGTCTTCAGCAGGCGGCCGCCTTGGTGAACGCGGAGCAGCGCGAATGCCTGCCCCATGGCCGTGAGTTCCGCGGAAAACGGCTTCACTAGGATCAGGCCCTCGTTGACCGGCTGGAACATGGCGGCCATCCGCAGATCGAGACCTTCGGCCTCCCGGCAGAACATGTGCAGTTGCCCGGCGGCGAAAGCGGCGTCGATCGGACCGATGTGCCAGCCGGTCTCATACCAACGAGTGAACCACTTGTGCCACAGGTTCCATTCGTCAAAGACGATTGGGATTCGTTTTCCCGGCGGGCTCGACTGGTCGATCGCCTGCCGTATCTGCTGGAGCCAGGGCAGCACGCCATCCCGCGGCCGGCAGGCTTGGCGGGTGAACTCCAGTGCGCCCGCGGGCCCGGCCAGGGCCGTGGTGATCGGGGCGTAGTGGTGCAGCGAATGCCAGTCGTAAGAATCCCCCGCTTGGGCTGCGACTTTCTTGTCCCAGTCGCTTCCGAGCGTGACCGCGTCGGTGCCCGAGGCGATCAGCACCAGCGACGGATCGACCTTCCGCATGGCCGCCGCGTATAGCTTGAGGTTGCGGGCATATTCTTCCGGGCCGGTATGGGCGGGCCCCATCCATTCCCCCCAGATCTCGTTGCCGATACACCAATGCCGCACGCGGTACGGCTCCCTGTGCCCGCGGTCGGCGCGGATCTTGCCCCAGGCCGTCTCGGCCGATCCGTTGCAGTACTGGACCCAGTCCGCCGCCTCCTGGGCCCCCTCGGGGATGCCCATCGTCGTGGTAAGGCAGGGCAGGCTTCCCAATTCCCGGCAGAGGGCCATGTATTCGTCGGTGCCCACTTCGTGGAAATCGACCTGGTCGGAAAACGGCAGCGTGATGCAGCGGGTCAAGGGCCGCTTGTCCAGCGGCAGCAGTCCGCCTTTCCAGCGATAGTCCCGGGCGAAAGTGCCGCCGGGCCAGCGGAGGATCGGCAGCGAGATCTCCTTGAAACAAGCGATCACGTCGCAGCGCATGCCGTGGAAGTGGTCGGCGGGCAAGAGCGACGTGGCACCCACCCAGAGCGCCGCCGGCCCTTCGATGAGCACCTCGAACTTGGCCTCCAGATCCGTCTGCGCCGCAGTCCAACGGAACCGGCACGTCCGCCAATCGCCCGGTTCCAGGCGCAGCGACTTGCGGAGGTACTCCTTCCGGCCGGCAGCGTCACAAAGCCGCACGGCCACCGTCCCAGCGGGCTCGACCTTGAGCTGCAGGCGGACCTCATACTCCCTGCCCGCCTGGATCGCAATGCCCCGCTGACCGATCCCGCCGCTCGTGCCCGCAGCCGCGACCCGGACGCGCTGCGACTGCCGGCCGCTATATAACTCGGCCGTATCCAGCGCGAAGGAGACTGCCCCATTGCCGACGCCGTACCAGTGTACCGCTACACCCGGCTGTCCCTTTTCACCGCCGGTCGCCGCGGCCTGGGGCGGTTGTTCGGTCGCACCCGGCGTGGCGAAGCAGCGGTTAGCCAACAATTCTGCGAGCAGGCCCTTCCACGTCCCATGTCGCGTGTGCTCGATGTTGGCGCCGAACAAGAGCGGCGAAATGACCGGGCCGGGCCGGCTGGCGTCGAGCACGATTGTCACCGGCCCCGGCTCCACGTCGCCGGCCTTCGCCGGCCGCCCGGCCGCCAGTAATCCGGCGACGAAGACCGAAAGACAGGTTAGCCGGGCCAAAAGCGGCCGTCGCAAACATCCCATGACTGGTTCTCCCAGGGGCGCGGGCAGGTCGCCCGTTTTTAGGGTCTTGGTCGCGCTCCGCCCGGCTCGGCCGTTTGCGAAGGGCCGGGGCGGGCAGCAGTCGAGCCGATGCAGTAGAGGTGCTTCTCCCCGCGGATATAAATGCAGCCTTGGCTGACGGCGGGCGAGGCGGAACAGTCCTCTCCCAGGCGGTTCTCGGCAACCCGCTCGAACTTCGGGCCCGGGCGGAGGATCGTCGTCACGCCGCGGTCCGAGAGGCAGTAGACCAGCCCGCCGGCCTCCACCAGCGAGGCACTCTGGTGCGGCCCGATCCGCTCCATCCAGTACCGCCGGCCGGTGCGGGCCTCGAAACAACTGGCCACGCCGCCATCCGAGACGACCAGAAAGAGATTCCCGCCGCCAGCCACCACCGGCGAGGGCACGTAGGCGCAGCCTTGCGTGGTATGCCAGGCGACGTGCGTCTTGGTCACGTTGCCCGTGCCGTCCGGGCGGATGCCCATGATGTGGAAGTCCGGGAACCCCGCGGTCATGAACAGCAGCTCGCCGTTATAGACCAGCGAGGCCACGAACTGCTCGGTCGGCCCGTCGATGATCCACTGCCGCTTGCCCGTTCGCGGATCGTAGCTGGCCACGCAGCGGTTGCCGGAGAGCATCAACTGGGTGCGGTCGCCGACCTGCCGGACGATGGGCGTCGAGTAGCTGCGGGTCTTGTTCTCGCGCGGCGTTTTCCAAATGGTCTTGCCGGTCGTCTTATCCAGGGCCACCAGGTAGGCGTCGCCGTCATAGTCGCCGTTGAGGATGAGCATGTTCTCGAACAGCACGGGCGAGCTGCAAAAGCCGTGGCGGCTGGCGAATCGCCCCGGACGGACCAGCCACCGGCAGCCACCCTGGAAATCGTAGGCCGCCACGACCATCTCGCATGGGTCGCCCACCTCCTCCTTCTCGTTGGTGTAAGAGCGGTCGCCGGCGGGCACCGAGGGATCGACGGCGGCAAAAGCAACGTAGATCAGCTTGCCGTCAGTGGCGGGTGTGCTGGAGGCGTGGCTGTTCAGGCGGTGTTTCTTTTCCAGTGGCGCGGTGAGCACCGGCCTCTGCCAGAGAATGTGGCCGCTCGCGCGGTCCAAACACACGAGCAGCCGCTCGCGGCGGTCCTCGCGGCAGGAGACCGTGAAGACCCGCTCGCCGCAGACGATCGGCGAGGCGTGGCCCGTGCCGGGCAGCTCGGTCTTCCAGGCGATGTTGCGGCCGCTGGGGCCGTCCCATTGGGTGGGGGCGGCGGTTTCCAGGCTGCTGCCGTCGCCGCGCGGACCGCGCCAACAGAGCCAGTCCTCGGCATGGGCGGCAAGCCGCGGGAAGCAGATCAACGCCAGCAGAGCGATGCGCGCGGGGAGGGACAGCACTGTTCGAACGATCCGCATGGGAAGACGAATAACAATATGGTGGCCGACGTTGCAACGAGAGGAGTTTCGTGCAAAGGCGCAAAGCCGCCAAGGCGCAGTGAGAGCGGCAGAGAAGATGTCACGCCACTGCGTCACGGACGTGCGGCCTCCCTCAAATACCTTCCGGCGGCGCCCTTCTTTCCCGATGTCTTGCCTTTGCGCCTTTGCGGCTTAGCGCCTTTGCGTAGAAACAAGAACTGTACGATTCGATTTTCAGAAACGGCCCAGCCTTCAGTTCTGGTTCCCATGCTCCGCGTGGGAACGAGAGTGAGTCGGTTCCTGACTTTCCGCGGAGCATCCCCTCACCCCCTGCCCCTCTCCCGAAGGGAGAGGGGAGACTTTCCGGACAGCCTTTCACTGCTTGAGAATCAAATCCCCGATGAATTCCACCGATTTCGACTGCACGTCCGCGAACCAGCCCATGAAGCTGTGCCGGCCGCCCTTGCCGTTGTCCTCGTTCAGCACCACGCTCAGGCCCAGGTCGGCGCCCGCCGCGGGTTGGAAGGGCGCCAGCCGGGACCAGGGGATGGCGACCTCGTAGACCATGCCGCCGCTGCCGTCGGTGGCCCGCCGGGTGGCGACGATAATGTCCTTGACCTCCCCCGTCGACGTGGCGGAGCTGGCCGAGAGATGGCACCACGCCTTGCTCTTGCCGGTGGTGTGCGACAAGCCCATGGCGTAGTCGTACTTGCCGGGTTTCTCGGCGGCGGACCGCGCCGGGTCCACCATGAACTGGAGTCCGTCCTGGGCCCAGAGCATGTCGTCGGGCATGGGATTCTTGAAAACGTGTTCGGTGACGTCGACACCCACGTACAAGTACCGCTCGTCCCAGAGGAAACGCACTTTGGCCGAGAGGTCGGCCGGGCCGTTCCACTTGACGATCTGCGGGTCGCCGGGGGTGATGACCCGATACTGCCGGGCCTCGTTGATTAGTTCGACCGGGCAGTTCTTCCAATCGGCCTCGTCGAGGCTACCGTCCAGGCGGATGGGGCCCTTGGCCTTGGGCACGGCCACGAAGCCGCCCACGTTCCGCTCGCACTGGACCGCGCGGCCGGAAGCGTCGGTCACGACCGCTTGCACCCGGTACACGGTGATCGGGTCGATGCCCGACAGGGGAACGACGATCGCGGATTCGGCGTTGGGTGCGACCGCGGCGTTGCCCTCCGCGGCCGACGCGAAAAAAGCGGCGGGGGCCGCCGGCTTCTCATAAACCCCGGCAATCATCGAGGTCTCGCTCAACGGCGCGAGCTGCCAGGCGAATTCCTGCCGGTCGGGGCCGTTGTTCTTCACCAGCAGCTTCACGCCGGCCGGTTTGCCGTCCGAGGCGGGCTCCGGCAGGATCTTGACCGTGAGCCGCCCGGCGACGGGAACCAGGGCCGAGAGCTGCCCGCACGGGTTTCCCGCCTCATCCAGGATGTTGACCAAGAGATCGCCCTGGCGGACCTCGCTGGACTGCGGCGCGGCGACGTCGAAGGCCACGCGCGTCGCCCCCGCGGCGTCCCGGCGGCCGGCCGAGCGGCGAACCGTCCAGGCAGGCGGCGCCACGAGCGCGATCCGCTCCGGCGACAGCGTGCTGCCCGGGCCGCCCAGCGACACCTCCACCGGCACGGCGGCGCCTTTGATCATCGCCCGCGGCAGCTCGCTAATGGATGCCGCCGGCGGCCCGAGCGCATCGGCCAGGCCCGTGCCACCCTGGTAAAGCAGCACGAGCGGGTCCTCGCTTACACTGAGGCTGATGCCTTTGCCGCCGGCGGCCAGCTCGCCGCGGCGACCGTCGATGCGGATGACCTCGACCGCGGCCACGCCCGGCAGCGGCACGCCCACATCCACGCGGGCCTTGTCGTTCCAGAGGACCTGTAACGAGCGGCGCTCGTGGTCGCGGAACAAGTAGGCCTGCGTGCCGCCTGGATACTGCTTCTTCTGGACGAACTTCTTGATGCAGATGGCGTTGACCATGTTGTAGTAGGACACGGCGTCCAGCTTCGGCGCGTAGCGGCAATAGCGGCAGTCGAAAACATTGAAAGCCGAGCCGTTGCTGTCGCCCTCGGTCCCCGCCGGGTCGGGATAGAGCAGATCGAACCACGAGGCGTTGGCCCCGCCGGCCGCGAAGAAGACCGTGAACGTCTTGATCATCTCGGCCGCCACGACCTGCCGCGTCATGCCCTGGGCGTTCAAGCCCAGTTCGGTGGCCCAGATCGGCTTGGCGCCGCCGTATTTCTTGAACAGCCCACGGTAGCTCTCGATGCACTTCTCGACGTCGATGTAGTTGCCGTAGGTGTGGTAGTCGTAGGCGTCGCAGCAATCCTGAAAGCCGAACTTGAAGTACCGCTCCTCCGGCCCGCAGGACGTGGCCAGCACGGTGACCGCCGGGTCGATCTTCTTGACCTCGTCGTAAACGATGCGGTAGGCGCGGATGGCTTCCCGCACCCGCGCGTCGTCGCCGTGCGGCTCGTTGCCCAGGGAGATGATCGTGGGGCGTATCTTGCCGAAGGTCTCCAGCCAGTTGCGGGCACCCTGCCGCAGCGCCTTCTCGTCGTATTTCTCGTAACCGGGCGAGTGCTCCTGGATGGCATGCGTCGGCGCGCCGGTCAAGACGCCCATTTTCAATTTCTGGCACATGTCGATGGCCGGGGCGTCGGGCCGATAAGGCGGGTCCGCCGACCAGCCCCCCCAGATCCCACAAATGCGAATCCCGATCCGATCCGAGAGCGTAAAGTATTCGCCGATGCGGTTGTCCCAGTCCCGGCTGGTGAAGGGGATCTCCTCCGGCTTGTACTTCTTCGTCACCGCCTCCGGTAGGATCACCAGCGAGGTGTAGTTGTGGAACGGCCGGTCGTTCTCCTGGGCCACCCGGGCGTGCAGCTCATAGTACCGTCCCACCTCCAGCCGCGCGGGGCCGAGGTCCAGCGAGGCCTCGTACTCGAACACGTTGCCCTCTCTGCCGGTCTTCACGAGCGGGACCTGCCGGACGGCGGTCTGCTCCGCCCCCCAGTAATCGCGGACGACGTAGGACAGCTCTTGCTGACTGGGCCCCAGCGGCTTGCGGGCCTGCACGGTCGCCTGTACCACCCGCTTGTCCTCGGGGAAGAGCATGTTGCCCATCTGTGCCGTGGCGAAGAGGATGGCCGTGATGCGCTTGTCTTTCCGCGGTGCGGCCGCGACATAGGCGGCGGAGATCTCGTCGATCCAGAACTTGCCCGAGGTCTTCCGCAGTTCGGCCCGGAACCGCGCCGCCGCCACCCCCGCGGGGATCTCCACGCGCTTGCTGGTGGCCTGCCAGTTCCGCTGCTTGAACAGCTCCGCCAGCGATGTGGCGCCCAGCACCTTCCCCGAGGCGTCCAGCGATTCCAAGAGCACGATGCCCTGGTACGAGGAGTCGGGGGACACCAGGTCGGACTTGGCCCCGAAGGAAATCTCCCACGTGCCGGCCGCGACCTTGAAGGCCGGGCTCACGGCCGCGCAGGGCTCGTCCTCGTGCTGCGCCGCCCGCGCAAGCAGCAGGGAATGCTTTCCCTTGAACGCCTGCTGGCCGTCGACGCTGACATTGCCTTGCACTGTCCAGGCGCCGGGAAGCTTTTCGGCCCCCTCGAAATCCGCCTTGAAAGCGGCCGCCTGCAGCACGGCCGGCTGCAGCGCGTCGATCCCGGCACCGGCGATGTAGAGCACAGGCAGCTTCTGCTGCGGGTTATTTCCCAAGATGATCGCAATGTAGGCCGGCGAGCCGTGCCATTTGCCGTCGTTGGCCCCGCCCCAGTGCTCGCCGCCGGCAATCTGCGAAGTCTTCAGGACCACGTCGTGCCACTGTCCGTCGGGCCGGATGTCGGCGTGGCTCTGGTGGCATTGGCCCGTCGCGTCGCCCGCCCGGAAGCCGATGGAGCCGACGTTGTCGGATTTTACCCGCAGGCGGACGCCGGCTAGGTCGTTGATCTCCAGCGACTTGAGGTCCTTGATCACTTGGACATATCCGCCGCCCCCGCTGAAATCGCCGGCTAGCTTCAGGCACGCCTGGCCTTTCTCCGGCAGGTCTTTGACGACGGTCAACGAGCCCTTGGCGCCGGGAAACTCCTGCCCGTTGTCGAAGGTCGCATCCGGCTCCCCCTCAACGAGCAGGTCCACGGGCACCGCCGCCACGACATCCGCCGCCCGCGCCGCGCCGGCCGCCGCGGCCACCGGCGACAGGATCGTCACGTCGTTGAGCCAAAGCGCGACAAGTTTCTGGTCCGCCCCCGGTCCCAGCAGGATGTACAGGCCCTTGGCCGGCCCGTGCCATCTGGCGTCGTTCGCGCCGCCCCAGTTCTCGTACTTGGCCACGCTCGCGACGGCGTCAGGGGTACCCTTGCGGGCGAAGAACTCGGCCAACGGAAAGACCACTTGCTGCCAATCGGGGGATCGCTCCAGCTTCTGCGATATTTGATGGCACTGCCCGCCCGCATCGACGATGCGAAACGTCAAACGATCCGCCCCGGGGTAGCGGAGCCACAGCTTCAGGATGCGGACGTCGCCGGCCAGCTCGTAGCCGGCCTGGACGTAGTTGCCCCCGTGGGTGAAGTCGCCGGAAAGCTTCAGGCTCGGCTTGCCCTCGCGCTTCGCGGCCGGATCGACGGCCAGGCTGCCGGTGGCGCCGGGAAATTCTTGGCCGTTGTCGAAGCGCCAACCCAGCGCCGGCCCGCCGCCGGACATCAGCGAAGCCGCCGGGCTGCCGGCGGCCCAAACCAGCACTGCCAAGAACGCCGCGCACGCGAGCAGACAACGCTTCATAACTCAAACCCCGATTGGAGGGAGAAATGCGGTAGGCACAACCCGCCTAGATTACAGGCTGTCGCGGCGGTTGTCAAACGCGGGGAGCCAATCGTCACTCGGCGGCCGTGTCCTGGGCCTTGCCGTGGGGCGCGCGGCCGGTGGGCTTGGCCGGTACCTTCGCGGAAGGAGGCGTCTTGGCCGCTTCCGGCGTGGTGATCACAATGGCATCGCCCTCGACCACGTAGGCCAGCTTCGCCTTGGAAACCGCCAGGCGGAGCGCCGAGCGGAGCGTCGTCCGCTTGAGCTGCACCGTGACCGGGGCGTCGGCCGTCAGGCCCGCGTCGCGGATGGCCTTCTCGTCGAAGCGGATCTCGATCTGGTGCCGGTCGGCAAAGTACGCCGCCACCTCCCGCAGCGGCGTGTCGGCGAGGTCGATCTCGGTCTGTGCCAACAGGAGCTGCTGCATTTTCTCCGAAATTGCCGGCGGCCGCGGGGCCGGCCCCTTTGCGGCTGGCCCGTTGGCAATTGTGTCCTTGGCAGTTGAACCCTTCGCGCTGGACCCCGCCGGGCGTCCCCGCAGCGGCAAAGGTTTCTTAGCGTAGTAGTTCGCGCCGCGGAGCCGCAGGTAGCCGCCGTCGTCGTCGGCAAACTGGGACCGCTCGCCCTTGTTGCCCGCGATCCGCGGAGGATTGGTAACCCCGTCCTTCTTGCTGTCGCGCACGTCGGTGCAGCCGCCTGTGCCGCCGCCGAACAAGAGGCCGATGTAGCCCTGGGCTGCCCACTCGGCAATGTGTTTGTTGGCGGGATAGCCCTCCAGGAAGTATTCCGCGCGATTGTCCATGTAGTGGCCGTCCGTGTTGTTGCAGGCGGCCATGATCGTGTTGCCCATCGGGATCTGCCAGGCCACAAGCGGCAGGCCGGTCTGGCGGTGCAACTCGCCGGACCAGTCGCGGAACTCGGCGAAGGTCCTTTCGGTCCACCAGGCATCGGCCGCGTTCTGGCCGTGGGCCATTTTCCAGCCGGAGTCGCGATCGCTGGGGTCGGTGAAGAGCAGGTCCCAGCGGCCACACCTCGCGAGGAAGGCGGCCATTGCCCGCGGGTTCGGACTGCCCCACTTCGAGGCGTGCCAGGCCAGCAGCACCCGCGGCGCGTAGCGGTCGCGCAAGGCGATGATGCACCGTGCGAAGCCGGCGGCCGTGTCCTCCAACTTGGCCGCCTCGGCAAAGCCGCTGGACCGGACCGCCACGCGGATCCTGTCCGGGTCGTTGGGGGCGAAGGCCGGGTTGATGCACATGTAGCCCCACAGGTCGGGCTCGTGGTGCAGGATCACGGGTTTGCCATACTCGCCCGCCTTCTGCAAGAGCAGTTTCAGGTCGTCGAAGTAGGCCCGCATGGTGGCCGGCGTCTCGCAGTTCCGCTTGTTGCCCTGGGCCTCGTCGCCGTTTGCCCCGCAGGGCAGCGACTGGTACATCTGGTAATAGGTCGCACACGGGATCGTACCGAGCCGGTCGCACTCCTGAAAGTAGTTTGCGGCGAACTGGCCGGGGGGCTGGTTCCAGGACCGCCAGGGGTGATCGGTGTTGACTCCCCCGCAGAAGTACTGGTAGCGCACGTCGAAGCGGGCCCCCTGCGCCTGGACCTCGGCGACCCAGCGGTCCCCCGGGCCGCTGGTCACGCCGAGCATGAAGTGTGCAGGCAGCTCGCGGAGCGCTCGGCCGGCCAGGGGCTCTGCGGCCGGGGTCGGCGGCACTCGCAACCCCCAGCACAACAGGCCGCACAGCGCCGCTATCGCAACCGATCGGCAAGCCGATTTCCGCGGGCAGGTGGCGGCCATGGGAATTCCCTCCTGGCGAGGCGTGGCAGGAAAGGTGTGCGGCCCGCAACGGGGGATAGGATGATTAGAGCCTCCCCGGCGGGAAAGGCAAGGGGGGCCGCAGAAGGCAGTTTTCGCAATAACGCTCCAACTGGTGTCGTCGCAGCGCTACCGCCGTCGCCCCTGCCGGTAGTGGGCCAGCCACCGTTGAGGAGCCCCCATTTTCGCCAAGCTGATCAACATCGCTACGACGAGCGAGAGTAGCCCCGAAAGGATGTAGTCTAGTCCGGAAACAACGGGGCGCAACTGGCGGTAGCCCTGCATGCTGCCGAGCGCCAGCCAGTAAACGACCCCCGCCGCAGCCGACGCCAAGTAGAGCCGATTGCGGACCAGGTACCCGTAGCCGAGCGCGGTGAGAATCGCCGCCACCGCGTAGACGCTCAGCCAGGCGGGCGGTAGGTCGCCCGTTACGACGGGGCTGCCGGTCACAGCGGCCACCGCGCCGAGCAGGAGCAGCACCGCCCCGGCATGTTGCAGCCAGCGTGCGAACGGGCCAGAGAACGCTGCCCCAACCAGCATAACTGCGCCGAGCATCAAGTGGGCGGGGACCGCTCCGTGGTAGACCGTCAATGGTGTCTCGCGGAACTCCAGCGTTGCAGCGATCACGAAGCAGCCGAGCGCCATAAGACATCGCAGGGCGCCCGGCCGCCGCAATGCCTGCACACCCTGGATCGCGCCGATGGCGAGGATGGGAAACGCCTGCGGATAGGTGCGGACGGTTGTCCAATCGACGGTGTCCGGCCTGACCACCGCCAGGACCAGCAGGGCTGCGCACAGCGATTCCACGGCATAGGGGACCCGCCGCCGGACCGCCCACCCGTAGAGCGCGGCAACGGCCAATGCCGTTAGCAGGAGCGGCCCGGAGCCGATCGTTGGCAGGAATGTCTCCTGAAGGAAGCGGGCGCCGAGTCTCCCGCCGGGCGGGATCGAGGCCAGCACAATCAGGCCCAGCGGGGCAGCCATGGCGGTGCGCAAGGCGCCGGTCCAGCCCGCGACCGCCCCCATCTCCAACACCAGTAAGTTGGCCACCAGCAGGAAGGGCACCACGAAATACGGGGCGAAGATGGTCCCAAACCCGCCGGCCGTGTGCATCGACACGCAGAGGTAGAAACTCCGCCCGCACACACCGAGTCCCATCATGAAAAATACCATGAACGGATACCACGGCCACGGCCAGGGGGTCCCATTGTTCCGCACGTAGCCCGCGCCGCGCCAGACGGCGGGCAGCAGCAACAGGAAGGCCGCCGCAGCCAGCGACGGAAACGCGAACAGTGCCCACTGGGTTGCCGGGCTATCAGGCTCGTCGACCACCAGCCATCGTAGCGCGACGGGATAGACGAAGAACAAGCCGATCACGAGATAGTAGGGCAGGCGAAACAGGGCCGGCAGCCGCACGCGCAGCCCCCACAAGAGCCCCTCGCTGAGCAACACCGAAAGCAGCAGTCCAGCCGCGCAGCACAGCGTTCCGCCGACGGGTTCGATCGCCAGGGCGCCGTCGAAGCTGACGGAGGTCGCCAGCAGCATCAAAATGACCAAAAGCAGCAGGCTGCGACCGTCGTCCCACACCTTGCCCAGCCGGATGACCACGAAGGCCGCAATCGCCAAAACGAGGGTGTAGCCGGCCAGCCCGCCCATCATGGCGAATGTGTGGAAGCCGTGGACGTGGAGGTCGAAAGAGCTTCGCAGCCCCCAAAAGACCAACGCTGCGCTAACGGCGTAGAACGGATTGTGGGTGTAAAGCCAGTGACCGAGATCTCGAAACCTCAGTTCTGCGGAAGCTTGGTCGGGCGCAGGTCGCAACGGGGGCTCAGGGCCGGCGGGGCCGCCCGGGAGCAATGGCAGATTCTCCATGACACGCCTCCGAACGCGCGGTTTTGGGGAGAAGGCCCCTTTCTTATCTTATGCCGGCCCGCCTGAACTCTATCCTACTGCCCCAAACGACGAAGTGCAACCCGAAATGCCCTCACCTTGGCGGCGAGAACGGCGGCCAAGGTTGCCCTAACTTGCGTGCCTTGGACCGGCGGCACTACAATTGCACTCCGGTCGCTTGTCGGCCGCGTCCACAACAGCGGTTCCCGTTTCACGAGGCAAACATGAGCCAGCGATTGGTTGCGACGATACTGTGCGGACTTTCTCTGACCGGGCCGGCGGCCTTGCCCGCCGTTGCGGCGGCGCGGCAGCCGTCGGACGAAACGGTCCTCTTGAACGCCGGCAGCTACTGGCGATACTTCATCACGTGCCGCCGGCCGGTGCTCCGCAAAGATCAAGACCTCGTGGAGATGAAAGGCGATTTTGCGGAGACGGCGTTGCCGCCCGCGGACTGGTCCGCCCCGGACTTCGACGATCATCTTTGGGTCCGCATGCGCGGACCGTTCTTCCGCACCACGCACGGCCACGCCTACGTCCCGGCGTTGGATGGCAAGGGATACACCATGTATGAACAAGGCGGGCCGGGCATGGCGCTGCTGTGCGCCCGCGCCCGGTTCACGGTGAGCGATCCCGGCGGCGTGGGCGACTTGACGCTTTCGCTTGCCTACCGGGGCGGCGCGGTCGTCTACCTCAACGGCAAGCAGGTGGGCCGGGGCAATTTGCCCGACGCCGGCAAGAAAGGGTTCGAGGCGCTGGCCGACGATTATGACAACGAGGTGTGCGCGGACGCCGGCGGCAAGCTGATCTCCATCGGGGACAGTGCAACGAGGAACGCCGACCGCTTGGAAAGGCGGATTCGCAGGTTGACCGATATCAAGCTCCCGGCCGCCAGTCTCCGTCCGGGAGTCAACGTGCTGGCGGTGGAAATCCACCGCGCGCCGTACACCAAGGCGATTCTCAAGAGCGTCGGCGCCCACAACTTCCAACTGTTCGACTGGGTGCCGATGGGGCTGGTGGGCATCGAGTTGAAGGCCGCCGGGTCGGGCGCCGTGCCCAACGTCGGCCGGCCGAAAGGCTTGCAGGTCTGGACGCACTGCCCGTCGCAGAGGGTCTATGTGGACGAATACGGCGACCCGCAGGAGCCGTTGCGGCCGATCAAGATTGCGGCGGCCCGCAACGGCGCCTTTGCCGGCCAGATTCTCGTCGGCTCGCGTGAAACCATAAGCGGCCTGAAAGTCCAGCCCTCGGCGCTGCAAGGCTTTGAACTGATCCCGGCCGCGGCGATCCAGGTCCGCTATCCCCTGCCCGACGGCAAGCCGGGCGGCATGGCCCAGTATGACGGCGGCCAGGGGTATCCCAATTGCTTCGATACGCTGGAGAACGCCGCTCCCGCGGAAGTCGCTCCGCAGAAGGGCGCCGGCGGCGCGGTCCAGCCGGTCTGGCTCACCGTACACGTGCCCAAGCATGCCAAGCCCGGCGCGTACCGGGGCAAGGTCGTGGTCGAGGTCGATGGCGCCGCGCGGGTAGAAGTGCCGCTGGAGCTGAGCGTCGCGGACTGGTCGCTGCCGGACCCCAAAGATTTTCAAACGGAGGTGGGGCTGGTCGAGTCGCCCGAGTCGGTCGCCTTGAAATACGGCGTCGAGCTGTGGTCCGAGAAACACTGGCAGCTCCTGGACCAGGTGTTCGCGCTCCTGGGACAAGTGGGCGCGGACGATGTCTTCATCCTGCTCGAGCGGCAATTGCACTTCGGCAACGACCAGAGCATGGTGCGGTGGATCAAGAAAGAAGGCGGCGGTTATACCTGCGACTTCAGCATCGTCGAGAAGTACCTCGATCTGGCGGTCAAGCACCTGGGCAAGCCGCCGGTGGTCTGCCTGGTTGCTTGGGACCATTCGGACGGCCAGCGGTACTTTGGAGCTTCCGCCAGCGGGACGCCCGTGAGGCATGGCGTGCTCTTCACCGTCGTGGACCCGAAAACCGGGAATCTGGAGGAAGCCGAAGGGCCCAAGTACGGCACCCCGGAGGCCCGCCGGTTCTGGAAGCCCGTCTTCGACGGCCTGCGCAAGGTGCTGCAGGACCGCGGGCTGGAGAAGTCGATGATGCTCGGCGTCCTGGGCGACAGCGTTCCCAGCCGGGAGGCCTTCGCGGATCTCGACGCGGTAGCGCCCGGCGTGAAGTGGCTGATGCACCGCCATCCCGAGCCGCGCGGAGCGATTTGGGACCGGCCGATGGAGGATTGCCTTGCCGCCTACGCTTATGTCTACGTGGGGCAGGACGTGCCGGACCCGGCCCACGAGCGGCATTATGGCTGGCAAGGCGAGTGCCGGCGGGCCGTCTTCGCGCGCGACGTTTGGGATCATACCAACCCGGGATACTACCGCGTCATGTTGGAGAAGTTCCTCACGAAGGGTTTTCTGGGATTCGCGCGGATGGGCGCGGATTTCTGGGACGTCGTCCAGGGAAACCGCTCCCAGTTCGGCGGCCGCAGCATCTGCAACCGCTATCCGGAAAACGACTGGATCCAGACGAGCATCACGGTCGCCGCCAGACAGTTGCTCGCCCCGGGTAGGGACGGGCCGCTCTCCACCTTGCGGCTGGAGATGCTGCGGGCCACGGCCCAGGAGTGCGAGGCCCGCATCCTGATCGAGCGAGCCCTGCTCGATCCGGCCCGCAAAGCCAGGCTCGGCGAGGCGTTGGCCACGCGCTGCCAGGAGGTGCTCGACGAGCGTCAACGGGAACTGCTCGCCTGCTGCCAAAGCTGGTGGTGCTTCCCGGGCGACGGCTGGGAAGAGCGCGCCGGCGAACTCTACCAGCTTGCCGCGGAAGTGACCAAGGCCGCAGGGGAATGAGAGCGAGATCTGCTAACCGCGCGGTTCAGATTGCGCCGCGCTGGCGAAGCTCGTGGACCACCGCGGCCGTCACGTGGCGGATGCGATCCACGTCGATCTGGCCGCTGCGCGGCGGGCAGCCCGCCGGCGGGGCGTCCACGTAGCCGAAATCGGCGAGAATGCAGCGGAGCACCTGCTGCAGGGCCGAGTAGTCGAACTTCTGCTGCGGGCTCTGCGGTTGGCGGCTGGCCCCCACGCGAAAACCGCGCAGCTCCACCGCCGCCCGGAAGCCTTGCGGGAAGTCCGCCGAGACGAGCATGGCGTCCAATAGTTCCAACATGCGGAACTGCAGCCGCATCGCCTCCTCGATCTGCCCGGCGCGCGTCAGATCGTAGAGCTTTCGCGTCAGCTCGGGGACCACGCCGCTGGTGGCGTTGGTGCCGCCGTCGCAGCCGATCAGCAGCATCGGCACGAGCACCGCTTCCCAACCGGTGAGAAACACGAAATCGGGCCGCAACGGCCGCACCGCCGACATCATCCGCATCATGAACGGCATATCGCCCGACGAATCCTTGATCCCCACGATCCGCTCGAGCTCCGCCAGCCGCTGGACGGTGGGCACGTCGATCGGGGTGGCGAACATGGGGATGTTGTAGAGCGTCACGTCGATCGGGCTGTGTACCGCGATCTCGCGGAAATAGGCATAGACCGACTCCGGCGAGAGCTTGTAGTAGAACGGCGAGACGATGGCCACCGCCCGGGCCCCGTAGCCGGCATAGGTCTCGCAAGCGGCGATCGTCTCGCGGACATTGGCTTCCGCGGCGCCGGCCAGCACGGGCACCCGCCCCGCCGCCTGTTGGCACACGATCTCGACGATCCGCCGCCGCTCCTCGGGCGTGAAGCGGGTGAATTCGCCGGTCGAGCCGTTGGGATACAGGCCGTGGACACCCTGGGCGATCAGCCAGTCCACGTAGCGGCGGAGTTCCGCTTCATGGATGTTGCCATCTTCCTGGAGCGGCACGACGTTGGGCGTGAAGATGCCCTGAATCTTGGCGGTCATGGCGGTTCTCGGCGGGTGTGGGCGGACTCCCATATAGTATAGGTTAGTTGTCAGTAGTCAGTTGTCAGTTTTTTGGAAGGTAGCCGCGGATGCATATCCGCGGGTGCGAGTCGGCCGGCGGGCTTCATCGCCAGTTGAACTGGAAACTGAGGGCTGTTACTGACAACTGTTCGCACCTACGCCGCATGCCCGGCAGCCGGCGGTTCTTCGCGGGGCGGCTCGGCCAGCAGGAGGGCCACCAGGGCGGCCGGCAGAAAGAGGAATCCCGCGTACAACATGACCAGCCGGCAATCGCCCACCTTGGCGAACAGCCCGAAGAACACCGTGCCGCCGGCGGCCGCCAGGCGGCCGATATTGTAACAGAAGCCGGCCCCGGTGGTCCGCAACAAGGTGGGGAACAACGGCGGCAGGTACATGGTGAACAGCGCGAAGACGCCCTGCGAAACACCCATCGCCGAAAGCCACCAGAACTGGTCCCAGGGACTCCGCGGCTGGTGGTAGGTCCAGAACATGGAGAGGAAGTACGCCGCGCACAAAAGCGCGATGGCCCGGCGGTAACCCAGCACGCGGGCGATTGCCCCCGCCAGGAAATTCCCGGCGATCGCGGTGAGCATCAACAGCACCAGGGCCATGCTCAGGAAACGCGTCTTCTCCGGCTCGCTCCAGGCGGACAGTTCGGGCAGGTTGCGGAGGTGTTGCAGCGACCAGTACATGAAGGCCCAGTGGGCCGTCAGCGCCAGCGCGCAGACGGCGATCGTCAGCAGCGTGGTGCGGAGGATCGGGCTGCGGAACAAGTCGCGAAGCGGCGGCGCGGCCCGCCCGGCGCGGGCCTTGGCCGCGTGCCACTCTTCCGGCTCGGGCACGGCGCGGATCATCCACAGCACCGACAACGCCGGCAAGATGCCCACCAAGAACACGCAGCGATAATGATACGACGCGCTGGACCAGGGAATCAGCGAGAGGGCCACGGCTGCGGCCATCGCCAGCAGGGTGCCGCAGTTGACGGCGGACTGCAAGACGGCGGCGATCCAGGGGCCCCAGCGGCGCGGCCAGGTTTCCGACAAGAGGGCTGCGCCCACCGCCCATTCGCCGCCGATCCCCAGCGCGGCCAGGAAGCGGAAGACCAGCAGGTGCCACCAACTTTGCGCGAAGAACGACAGCCCGGTGAACAGGGCATAGGTGAGGATGGTCAGCATCAGGGCCCGCGCCCGGCCCAGCCGGTCGCCGAGGCGGCCGAACCAGCCGCCGCCCAAGGCCCAGCCCACCAGGAACGCCGCCTGGATCAGCGATCCGTGGTAGCCTACCGACGGGTCGCGCTGATCGTCGACCAACAGCAGATAGGCGACGAAGGGCGTGGCCACCAGCGTATACAGGTGCATGTCCAGCCCGTCGAACAGCCAGCCCAGCCAGGCGGCGATCCCCGATTTCCACTGCTGCGGCGTAAGATCGGACAAACGCTGCGTTTCGCTGCCGCCGGCTGGGTGCATGTCTTTACTCTGACGTTGCAGAACTGGAACGGAGCCGGGGCCGTGAGACCCCGGGCGGGCGGTGCGATCCGCAGTGGATTTCGCGTGTCAGAGCGCACAGGGGCCGTTTGCGCTTGGCGGTTGGAACTGGCGTTTCGCCCAGCCAATCCGGGGCCTCACGGCCCCGGCTCACAATTTTTTGCGACTGACAGGTTTACTCCCGTGCCGCAGAGCCCGGCAGGCAGCTTGGGCCGATGGGCTCGAAGCTCTTGTAGGGCAGCAGGAACTCCTGGTGCAAGAGCGACTCGGAGGCCGTCGGCTCGCCCGCGGCGGTGCGGAGCACGCGGTCGATCAATTCCGCAGCCACTTCGTCGAGCGTGCCGCGATCCTCGAGTATCCGCCCGGCATTCACGTCCATATCTTCCGCCATGCGGCGGTAGGTTTGCGGGTTGGCGCAGACCTTCACGACGGGCGCGATCGCCGAGCCCACCACCGAGCCGCGGCCGGTGGAAAAGAGGATCATCTGGGCACCGCAGGCCATCAGGTCGGCGGCCTCGGTGTTGTCGCTGATGTTGGGGAAGCCGAAGCGGACCTCGCCATCGGGCACGACATCCAGCAGGTACAGGCCGCCGCGGGACGGCAGATCGCCCGGCTTCAGCAGCCCGCAGACCGGCCGGCTGCCGCTCTTGGCATAGGCCCCCAGCGACTTCTCTTCCTGGGTGCTGAGCCCGCCCTCCGCGTTTCCCCAGGCGAAACTGCCGTGACCGAGCACGTCGTGGTACCGCTCGGCCTTGAGCACCGCGGCGGCCAACTCCGCGCCCAGCTCCGGGGTGATCGCGCGGGAGGCCAAGTGCCGCTCGCAACCCAGCAGCTCGTTGGTTTCCTCGAAGATCGCCGTTGCCCCGCGATCCACGAGCCAATCGAAGGTCTTGCCGATCACGGGGTTCGCCGTCAGGCCGCTGGTGGCGTCCGACCCGCCGCAGATCGTTCCCACCACAAGGTCGCTGGGGTCCACGTCGCCGCGGGGCGTGTCCTGCAACCCGGCGAGGGTCTCTTCCACCCACGCGCGGCCGGCGGCCACGGTCGCCCGCGTGCCGCCGTCCTCCTGGATCACCAACGTCCGCACCGGCCGGCCGGTGCGCCGCACCGCTTCGGCCAAATCCCGGCGATTGAAACTCTCGCATCCCAAGGAGACCATGAGCACCGCGCCGACGTTGACGTGCGTCGCCAGCCGCTCCATGACCCGCTGGGCGTAGGCGTTGGGGTAGCAGCCGGCGAAGCCGATCAGGTGTGCGCCGCGGTCGCGGTAGGGCAGGACGATCTCCCGCGCCACGTGATGCGCACACTCGACCAGGTACGCCACGATCAGGTGATTGCGGATGCCCTTGCGGCCGTCCTGTCGCAGATAGCCTTTCACGCGGGCGGCTCCTTCCCGGCCAGAGCGGGGTGCTGGGAGGTAAAGGTCTGGAAGTAATCGCTCTTGAGGTTGTGTACGTGTACGTGCTGGCCCGCGCGGATCGGGCAGGTGGCCGAGCCGATGGGGTACCCGTACTTCAAGACCTTCCCCCCGGCGGCGATCGCCGCGATCGCCACCTTGTGGCCCAAAGGGATGTCGTCCAGGAGCATGATCTCGCCGTCGTCCAGCCGGGCGGCCTGGCCGGCTGCCAGCGCGGCCGTGGCCACGGCAATATTGTCGGTCGGGGCCAGTCGCAGCAATCGGCCCCGGAACGCGGGAGTGGCGGTAGAATTCAGCATCTCCATAGTTGAACGCCTCGCGCTGAAAGAATCAAGCCGTAGGCGGCCCTGTCTGCGGCGAGATTCTCTGGCGGTGGTAAGCGTTGCGTGTGCCACTGCTTGCGGGGAGCCGCCAACCCGCACTGCCTGCCGGAAATCGCCGGCAGTTCCACGGTCCGCAAGCAGGGCCGGGCTTCTCGGCGATTCCCCGGCCCGGGGCGTACTTGAACCCCAGCGTGCGACACGCTTTAATGATGGGGTTGACCGGCTTACCCCAGGTTGATTTGCCAATCAGGAGCAGTGCTGATGCAATTCCGAATTCCGTTAGGGGCCGCGGCCCTCGGCGTCCTGGTATGCGGCCTGGCCTGCGGACAAGCGCCGTCGCCCGGCGAGCGTTTCAACGGGCTGGACCTGAACCTCGGCAACCTCTCGCGGTTGTCCGACGCGCAATCGCGCTCCATCTGCCCGGAAAACTTCTCCGGCGAGAAAGGCCAGGCGGCCCGGGCGACCCGCGGCACGGGCCAGGGGCCGGGGCGCGAGCTGGGTCCCGGCTGGAAGATCTCGCCGTCGGTGTCCATCAAGGCCGGCACGACGTTCACGGTCGCCGAGATCGACGGCTCCGGGGCCATCCAGCAAATCTGGATGACCCCCGCCCCGCTGGACAGGACCCGCCTCTACATCCTCCGCTTCTACTGGGACGGCGAAAGCGAGCCCTCGGTCGAGGTCCCGCTGGGCGATTTCTTCGCCTGCGGCTGGGGCAAGTACTGCCCGATCCATTCCCTGCCCGTTTGCGTCAATCCCGGCAGTGCCTTCAACTGCTACTGGTCCATGCCTTTCCGCAAGAAGGCGAAGATCACCCTGGAGAACCTGGACGATCGCGACATGGGGCTCTATTACCAGGTCAACTACACGCTGACCGACGTGCCGGCCGACGCGGCCTATTTCCACGCCCAATTCCGCCGCGTGCCCAAGCTGCCGGTCAAGACCGTGTACGCGATCTTGGACGGCGTCCGTGGCCACGGGCAGTACGTCGGCACCTACCTGGCCTGGGAGGTCCGCAGCCCGGGCTGGTGGGGCGAGGGCGAAGTGAAGTTCTACCTGGACGGCGATAGGGACTCGCCCACCATCTGCGGCACCGGCACCGAGGATTACTTCTGCGGCTCCTACAACTTCGAGAACCAGGAGACCCACCGCTACCAGACCTTCAGCACTCCATACACGGGCCTGGCCCAGGTCTTGCCGCCCAACGTGGCCTACGTGCCGGGCCAGCGATTCGGCCTCTACCGCTGGCACATCCCCGATCCCGTCCGCTTCCGGCAAGACCTGAAAGTGACCATCCAGGCGCTGGGCTGGCAATCGGGCGGCCGCTATCTCCCGCTGCAGGACGACATTGCCTCGGTCGCCTATTGGTACCAGGCGGAGCCGCACGCCAAGTTCCCGCCGCTGCCGGGCAAGGACGTATTGGCCATCAAGCCGCAGTCGCTGGTGGCGCCGAGGGCTGCGGAAAGGAGATCCACGCCGTGAGCGGTTTCCAGGATATGTGGGTGGAACCAAATGGCCATTTTCGTTTCGCTTTCTTTCTAAATGAAGTTCCGTGGATCCGGGAGGGCCCGGCCGTGGAGCCCCGGGCGTTAGCCCGGGGATCGCTGCTAGTGCTTTGTCACACCTTAATTGTGGGATAACCCGACTTGGGGCTTTGTGAACACGTCACGGCAGATTCCGAAAAAACGGCCCTGTGGCCAATCCCACTTTTTAGCTGTGACAAAGCACTAGGATAACCGCCGTCCCGCGAAGCATTCACGCCATCCCTGGGCTGACGCCCAGGGCTCACCACGCGCGCAGACTTCCCGGATCGCGCAACGTCACTTACCCTGACCCATCGCAGGAGCTCTTTATGACAACAAGCACGCGGCGCGAGTTTCTCGGCACCACAGCGGCGGCAGCCACGATTGCCCTGGGCCGCCCCGTCTTCGGCGCGGCGGAAAAACGCACGCTCAACCTGGGCCTGATCGGCGCGGGCGGCTACGGCATGGCCGATGCCAGGGCGGCCTTGAAAGCCGGCGGCACGCGGATCGCCGCCGTCTGCGACGTGGATAGCGACCACCTGCAGCAAAGCGCCGACGAGCTGGACAAGCTCCAGGCCGCCCGCCCCAAGACGTTCAAGCTCTACAAGGACCTGCTGGAGCTCAAGGGGTTGGACGCGGTGATCATTGCCACGCCGCCGCATTGGCATGCCCTGCCGTTTATCGCCGCGCTGGAGCGGGGGCTGGACATCTATTGCGAGAAGCCGCTGGCCTATGACATCCGCGAAGGCCGCGCCATGGTCGAGGCCGCCGGGCGGCACGGCCGCATCGTCCAAGTCGGTTTCCAGCGGCGGCAGAGCCCGGCCTTCCACGAGGTCAAACAGTTCATCGACTCCGGCGGCGCGGGCAAGATCGTCCAGGTCGACGCCCAGATCCATTACACGGCCGGCACCAAGGACCCCACGCCGCAGCCGCCGCCCGCCTCGCTCGACTGGGACCTCTGGTGCGGCCCCGGCCCCAAGATCCCCTACAGCCCGCAAGTCGGACACGTCAACTGGCGCTTGGAAAAGACCAGCGGGCACGGCCACCTCGTCGATTGGGGCATTCACCTCATCGACGGCTGCCGCACCATCCTGGGCCTGGCCATGCCGACGAAAGTCACGGCGGCCGGGGGGCTGTATTATCTCAGGGACAAGATCACCACCCCCGACACGCTGACCGTTCATTTTGAGTTCGAGCGCGTCCCGGTCGTGTGGCGGCACCGCATCTGGGGCGCGGAGGAATACAATCCCGAGACCAGCAACGGCATCTTCTTCTACGGCGACAAGGCGACGGTGTTCGCCGGCGACGCCCGTTGGGTGGTCCTGCCGCGGGGCAAGGGCGCCGACCGCAAGGAGCCGGCGTTCAAGAAGGCCGAAGCCGATCTCGGCCTGCTGCACATGCAGGACTTTCTCCGCGCGGTCCGCACGCGCCAGCCGCCCGTATGCCTGATCGACGACGCCTTCCGCTCCACGGCGACGGTGCAGTTGGGCATGATCGCCTATGAAACGGCCTCGACCATCCGCTGGGATGCAAGTGCCCAGCAGATTCCCGGCAACCCTGCCGCCGCGCAACTGCTCAAGCGGGCGTACCGCCCGCCCTGGAAACACCCCGATGATCATGCAACGTAGTTTTCCGAGCCAGGACGCGAACCCGGCTACAAGTCCTCGGGCATGATCACCGGCAGGACTTGCCGCCCGCTCTTGCGATAGAGCCGGAAATCGCGGTCAAGCGTGAGCACCGTGCTCCCGGGCAATACTTCGGCCATGCGGACGAGGCAGGCGTCGGCCAACGACATGGGCACCGTGGCGTACTTGTGCATCAAGCGGGCCAGGGGTTCCAGGTGGTCCTCGACGTGAAAGGCAACCTCAATGACACGGCGATGGAGCAGTCGCATTACGGCGTCGCTCCCGCCCGGTACTCGGCGCAACAGGAAGCAGGCTTCCGAGAGGACCGACTCGCAGGTCCGAAGAGGCGCTACGGCCTGGGCCCAGTGCAACCTTGCCCAATCATGGTGCTGGTCGCGTCCGTCGAGCAAGGCCACCAAGGGACCCGTGTCCAGCAGGGTCTGGCGACTCATCGGCCGTAACCTTCCATGTATCGCTTGTTGGTGGCGAGGTCGGGTGGCCCCGCGAGGCATCCGACGAGGTCGCCGGCCGCCTCCAGGGCGGAGCCTGCCGGGGCGGCGTTTCCGTCTGCCAAAGACGCGTCGAGGATCTCCCGGAGCACGGCCGACTTGCTCAAGCCCCTCTTTCGAGCAACCGCAGCCAGCCGGTCGGCGACGGCTTCGGGCAGTCTCAAGGACACGGTCTTCATCACGGTTCTCCCGGCACGGCGTCGTTGGGAGGGCTGTATTACGTCAATCATGGAATTGTAATACGCTGTCCGCCGCGTGTCAACGCGGGCCCCGTCGCTGCGCTCCGGCCCCCTGGTTACTGCCGTTCTCTGGGGGGGTCCATTGACTTGTTCAGAGTGGCATGTCATAAACAGAGGATTCCCCGCCCCTGGAGATCCACTCGCTGGCAGGGGCTGGGGTACGACGGTTGGAGGCGCGATGATGTCTCCGCGCGCCAGTTTTCCGAAATGGGCCGGGCGATCCCAGCGGCACAGTAGCAAGCGACGCAAGGGCACCCTCGGGCGTCTTGGCGGCTATCACCGCCGGCTGATCTGCGAAGCGCTCGAAGTAAGGACGCTGCTGTCGGTCGGCCTCGCGGAGCTTAGTGTCGGCGGTGGCGGCCAGGCCACAGGCCCCGCTCAGCAGGAAACCCTGGCCGACCTGCCCGCCGCGGCCGAGCAGGCCATCTCATCGGCAATCGGGCAGGACCAGGCTGCCTATCATGCGGCATCCGCTGCGGCGGGCGTGAGCTTGGCCAACCCGGCAAACAGTTTCACCGCGCAGGTGCAGTCGGGGACCTTGCAGGTCTCGGCCGGGTCGGACACCTGGGACATGTCGCTCGTGGGACTGGGCTACGGCGGGGCGGTGCAGCCGGTCGGGACCGCCGAGACCTCGGCCAACGGCAACCGGGTGGACTGCAACTATAACTATGGGACGATCGACGAGTGGTACGTCAACGGCCCCGGCGGATTGGAGCAGGGCTTTACTGTAAACGTGCCGCCGTGTGCCACTGGCTCCGCCAGTGCCTTGCTGACAGTGGAGTTGGCCTTGGGCGGCGACCTGGCGGGCACGGTGAACGCGGCCGGGGACGGACTGACCCTGTCCCGGCCGGACGGCTCGGCCGCGCTGGGCTACACCGGGCTGGCGGCTTACGACGCCACGGGCAAGACGTTGCCGGCCTCGCTGGAGGTGCGGGCCGGGGGGGGCCGCCAGGTCCTGTTGATCCACGTCAACGCCGCCGGGGCCCAGGGCCCGATCACCATCGATCCGTTCGTCCAGGAGGCCGAGCTCACCGCGTCTGATGGCGCGCTGGGCGGCTGGTTCGGCTCTTCGGTTTCGATCAGCGGCAGCACGGTGGTGGTCGGAGCGCCGGGGGCCAATGAGGGGCAGGGGGCGGCCTACGTGTTCACGAAGTCTGGCTCCGGCTGGGCCGAGACCGCCAGGCTCACCGCGTCCGATGGCGCGCCGGGCGACGAGTTCGGCTGCTCGGTTTCGATCAGCGGCAACACACTAGTGGTCGGGGCGTTCCGGGCCACGGTCGGCGCCAACACCCAACAGGGGGCGGCTTACGTGTTCACGGGGTCCGGCTCCGCTTGGGCCCAGGCCGCCAAGGTCACCGCGTCCGATGGCGCGCTGGGCGGCTGGTTCGGCTCTTCGGTTTCGATCAGCGGCAGCACGGTCGTGGTGGCCGCGCCGTGGGCCAACGCTGGCCAGGGGGCCGCCTACGTCTTCACTGGGTTCGGCTCCGGCTGGGCCCAAACCGCCAAGCTCACCGCCTCCGATGGCGCGGCGGGCGACGTTTTTGGCGCCTCGGTTTCGGTCGGCGGCAGCGTGGTGGTGGTCGGAGCGCCCCCCTGGAACGCTGGCCAGCCCGGCCCGGGTGCGGCCTATGTGTTCACCGAGTCGGCCTCCGGCTGGGCCCAGGCCGCCGAGCTCACCGCGTCCGGCGGCGCGCCGGGCGACGAGTTCGGCTGCTCGGTTTCGATCAGCGGCAACACGGTGGTGGTCGGGGCGGACTGGGCGAATAGCGGTCAGGGGGCGGCTTACGTGTTCACGGAGCCCGCCTCCGGTTGGGCGACGACGACCCAGGCCGCCAAGCTCACTGCGTCCGGTGGCGCCGCCTACGACGGGCTCGGCAGCTCGGTCTCGATCAGCGGCAACACGGTGGTGGTCGGAGCGTACGCGGCCACGGTCGGCGGCAACAGCGACCAGGGGGCGGCCTACGTGTTCACGGGGTCCGGCTCAAGTTGGCCCCAGACCGCCGAGCTCACCGCGTCCGACGGCGCGGCGGGTAACCAGTTCGGCAGCTCGGTTTCGATCAGCGGCAACACGGTGGTGGTCGGAGCGTACGCTGCCACGGCCGGCGGGAACAGCGAGCAGGGGGCGGCCTACGTGTTTGCGACCCCGCGGGCCTGGACGGTCATGGTCTACCTCGACGGCGAGAACGACTTGGAGCCTTACGCCATCAAGAACTTCCTCCA
>Ga0326727_10004631_pt1 | contig 40872 bp, 35 predicted proteins | sample MB2enrmetagenome_FD_207643 | JGI IMG/M metagenome (GOLD analysis project Ga0326727, IMG submission 207643) | Lab enriched peat soil microbial communities from McLean, Ithaca, NY, United States - MB29MY | ecosystem: Environmental > Terrestrial > Soil > Wetlands > Peat | place: USA: New York...
AAGGCAACTCTGGAGGCTACCTGGGCGGCGCTGAGTTATAACCTGACCCGATGGTTCGCCCTGCGGCGACGACCCACCCTGAGCGATACCGCTCTGGCCCCGGCGTAAGTGCAGAGTGCCCAAGCGCCAAAAGGTGCTGAGGAAGAAATCGTGCTGCCCTCGGCGCCCCCCCGGGCAACATCATCCCCACCAGGGATTGCCCGCACCACGTCTGAAATCATCGTGCATCCCTACTTATCCCTACCCCGCGCTTCTCAAAACACATTTCTTCACACGTTCCTGACCCCATTTCGCGCCAGCTTGTTGTCTCCGCCGTGAATGCGGCCACACCGGGCAGCTACACCGAGGTTGATATACCCCGCTGACGCTCTCCGGATTTCTTCGCGTCTGTGGCAACGCCGAGTGGAGAGGTACATGAAACCTCTTATAAAGCATCCACAATACCGGATGGCTGAGGCTGAGTACATAGGTGGCGCTCGCCTTCAGGTTGCGATTGACCATGGATTCGTACCTACAGATTTAGATTCTACAAAGGTCTTTTGTGAGCACCCTGATGGTGACACGCTATTTGTCTACAGATTTGGCAGGTGGACTCATACATCTTCTTCCGGCAAAGGAACCGAGGGGCTGGGCTGGGAGAATCTACGTGCCTTCTTGGATGCAGCATGTTGAACAAAAATGATTGTGGTAGCTTCGGGTATAGAATCCCTTGGCGGAGAGGGTCCGATTCGGACGGACGGAACCTGTGTGGCCAGCGGGTAGGTACGTAAATAGGCGATACCAATGTGCGAATTTTGTGAAAGGATGAGAGCCGCAGAGTAGTTCCAAGAAACGGAACAACTCGCTACCCGCTCCGAGGACGCATACATTCAAACCGATGTATGTGCCACCCGCGAAAATGACACGGCTCATTTGACCCGACCTGGCGATTGCATTCAAAGGCGGTCGGGGATATATTGCTGTCAGCGCAAATACTGAAACGGGAGATTCCGGTCCAGTCCATAGCTACTACTCTGCTTCTGAACTTTTTCGGAGGGAAATCGAGCCATGCGCTTCCATGACTTTTTTCGGGTTAGATTTGTGTTGTTCCTCTTTTTCGTCCTGCCACTCTCCATCTCTGCGGCTGACAAGAACAAAGAGAAGGCAGCCCCCGTCGAGGCTGACCAGCCATCGTACGAACTGCCGCAGCCTGCAAAGGAGAATCTCGACTACACCATGTACCAACGCATTCGCGACGAAGGCCTGACCCATTCGCATGTGATGGAATTCGCATCGGCTCTGATGGATGGCATTGGCCCGCGCCTCACCGGCTCGCCCAACCTGCACCGCGCCAACGAGTGGACGCGTGACCAATTGGCGGCGATGGGTTACAGCAACGCCCATCTCGAAGACTGGGGGGAGTTTGGCATGGGGTGGCAGCAGATCAACACCTGGGTGCGGATGACCTCCCCGGACACGGCGGTTTTCATCGCCCAGGCCGCGCCCTGGTCGCCTTCCACCAACGGCGCAATCAATGGCCAAGCCATATGGGTTGACATCAAGGAGGAGAAAGACTTTGACAAGTATAAAGGCAAGCTGGCCGGGAAAATCGTTCTGCTCGGAGAGATGCGCGAGGTGAAACCCGTGGATAAGCCGCTGTTCACGCGAACGGACGACAAAGATCTCGCCAAGATTGCTGATTTCCCCCTGGAGAAGCCAAAGCCCCTCGCAGAGATGATTCAGGATTTTTTCAAGCGCCTCACCCTGCTCGAAAAGGCCGGAAAGTTTCTGGCCGCGGAGCACGCTCTGGCGGTTATTCGTCCCAGCCGCGACGGCAGCGACAACGGCGGTTCCGGTGGCACGATCTTCGACGACCTCGGCCTGGGGTGGTTCACTTATAAGCGCGATCGCGCCAATCCCCTTCCCGTGGTGGTGACGGCAATAGAAAACTACGGACGCGTTTATCGCCTAATCCAAGCCCATGTCCAGGTTAGCGTTGAGATGAACGTTGATGTTACGTTCAACGGCGACCATGAGCATGGCTTCAACACCATTGCCGAGATTCCCGGCACTGATCCCAAGCTGAAAGACGAGGTGGTCATGGTGGGTGGCCATCTCGACTCGTGGGCAGCGGCGACCGGTGCCACCGACAACGGCGCCGGCACTGTGGTTGCCTTGGAAGCCATGCGGATTTTCAACACGCTGCAAATCAAGCCCCGGCGTACGATCCGCATTGGCCTCTGGACGGGGGAAGAGGAGGGAGAATTTGGTTCCGTCGGCTACGTGAAGCAGCATTTCGGCTACGTCCCTCTCTCGACTGCTCCCGATCAACTGGAGAAGCCCGAGTGGCTGCGCAAAGCCGCCGGTCCCGTCGTCCTCAAGCCCGACCAGGCGAAAGTTTCCGGCTACTTCAATATGGATAACGGCAGCGGCAAAATCCTGGGGATTTATCTTCAGGAGAACGCCGCGGTCGCCCCCATTTTTGCGCAATGGATGGAGCCGCTGAAGGATCTCGGCGTCACCACGATCTCCGCGCGCAACACCGGCGGCACCGATCACGAATCGTTTGATGCCGTGGGGATTCCTGGCTTCCAGTTCATTCAGGACGGCCTCGACTACGGCTCACGCACGCATCATTCGAACATGGATACCTATGAACGCTTGCAGGCAGCCGACCTGGCTCAGGCCGCCACCGTGGAGGCGATCTTCGTTTACAACACCGCCATGCGTGACCAGATGCTGCCGCGCAAGCCGCTGCCGCATCCCGAACTGGAAGATCAGCGCATGGCTCCGCTCAAGGTAATGCCAGGAGCACTTGAAATACCGCAAGATGCCAAGGAGAAGGAAAGTAAGTAGGAGGAAACCAGAAACTGAGGAGATAGCTCGATTCTGCATTCCATTCGCTTGCAGACCTGGGCTAACTGTCGAAGGGCTATTCATGCTTGACCATGGGCAAGATCGCGTGCAGAAGCTCGCACCGGAAATACCGGATAAATCCCCCGTACGGCGAAAGTTTAATGAACTGGCCAGCGCCCGAAGCGCGTTGCGGGCGAAATAGGTCCTGCCTTGTCGCCTAGTTTTTATCGACGAGTCTGCTGACAACAAAACATCCGGGCGTATCGCGGGCCACTCGGTAGTTGGATAGGGGCGGGCAAGTTGGCGGCCATACCGGGAGTGTGATCAGGACTGTGGTCCCTGAAGGTCTAAATGGGAAAACCCTGGTCAGAAATCTAGAAACTCCAGGGCCGGCGGGAAGCCCGGCGCTACTTTCGGTCGTAGCGCCGCCCTTTAGGGCGGCACATGCCGGGCTAAAGCCCGGCGCTACACCTGACTGCACCAGGATTGGAGGAAGCGCAGCAGGATGGCCGCGCCCTCGCTGATTTCATTCCATCCGATCTGTTCCTCGTTGGTGTGGGCAAAGCGCAGGCTGCCCGGGCCGAATACAACGGTAGGAATATGAAGCTGGTTATTATAGAACCAGGAATCGCAGGAAGCGGTCATGGCGCTGACTTCGCCCCCTGCGCCGATTTCGCGGCAGCAAGCCTCTAAACCGGTGACCAGCGGATGCCCGGGGTCGAGCACATGGGCGTCGTGCCGGTACATGAATTCAAGCTGGAAATGTTCCCGCAGCCAGGGGTCACCGCAGTCGAGCAGGGTCTGGCGCATCTCCTCCATCACCTGGTAGCGGGTTTTATTGGGGAGAAGGCCGAGCACCCCCTCGACCGCCGCGCGCGCCGGCGCCGTGGAGGGCCAATCCCCGGCCGCGAGCTTCCCAAAGGTGATCGGCATGGGGTTCGGAAACGGATCGAAAAGCGGGATGCCGCGGGAGGCCGTCAGCAGGCGGGCGTGATACTGCTCGAGAATCTCCATGGCGCGAATGACCATCTTGAGCGCGCTGACCGATTCACCGGTGCGCCCGCTGTGGCCGGGGCGGCCGGTGCAGATCACGCGAAACCAGACTGCCCCGCGCACCGAAGTGAGAATGCGGAGTTCGGTGGGCTCCATCACCACGCAGGCGTCCGCGTGTTCGCCGGCGCGGACCATGGCCAGCGTCCCGTTGCCTCCCACCTCCTCTTCCACCACCAGGTGCGCCAGGACGTCACCCCGGAGCTTCAACCCCAACCGCTTCGCCGCCATTAGCGCGGCGTAAATCGTCACCACCTGCCCTTTGGCATCGCAGGCGCCGCGCCCATAGACACGCTGGACCTCGACGCGAGGGACAAAGGCATCAGCTTGCCCCTCCGACGCCGGCACCACATCGAGATGGGTGTTGAACAGCAATGATGGCCCGCCACCTGTCCCCGCCACGCGCAGACGCAGATTGGAACGCCCCCCGTACTCGAGCCCCGGCACGGGATCAGAGTAGTCCTCATCGTCACGAAGTGAGTTCGAGAGCGCGACGCGCTCCACCTCCGCCACTTCCGCGAAGCGCGCGGCGGCGCAACCAACTACTTCCCGTTCCTGGCCGGACAGAGAGGGAAAGCGTATCAGGTCGCAAAGGAACTGGACGGCGTCGGCGCGCCCGGCCTCGACGGCCGCGCGAATTTCGGTTGGGGAGAATCGAGTCATAGCAGCGAAAGCGCCTTGGCAAAGATGTCGAGACTCTCGTGGGCTTCAGCTTCCGAAATCACCAGCGGCGGAGCCACGCGAATCACGTTTCCGAAAACGCCGACGGAACCTATCAGCAGGCCGTTCTCAGCCGCCAGGTCGATCAATTTGCGGGTCAGATCGGGCGCGGGCTCCTTGGTCGTCTTGTCTTTGACCAGCTCGACGCCCATCACCAGTCCCATGCCGCGAACATCGCCCACATACGGCGACTTCTCCTGCATTTCCAGCAGGCGTGACTTCATCAGCTTGCCGATATGCAGGGCGTTTTCCTCCAGATGCTCCCGCTTCATGATGTCAACCACGGCGATGACGGCGGCGCTGGAGAGCGGATTGCCACCCATGGTGCTGCTCATTTCGCCCAGCCCCAGGGTTCCAATAACCTCGCCGCGCGCCGCAATGGCCGAGGCGGGAACGCCGCTGCCAATGCCCTTGCCGATGGCCACCAGATCGGGCGTCAGTCCTTCCCACTCCATCGCCCAGAATTTCCCGGTGCGGCCATATGAGGACTGCACTTCGTCCAGCGTGAACAGTAGTTCCCTGCCCCGCAGCCATTGCTCCAGCCGTTTCAACCAGCCTTCGGGGGGAAAGATGAAGCCCGCCGCCCCCAAGTAAGGCTCGACGATCAATCCCGCCAGGCTGCCGGTGCTATTGGCGCGCACCGCGTCTTCAATGTAATCGAGGCACAGCATGTCGCAGGTCGCCGGGTCCGCGCGGAACGGGCAGCGATAGCAGTAGGGGAACGGCACGCGAATCGAGCCGGGCATGGTGGGGCCATAGCCCTTCTTGGGGCCGGGCAATCCTCCCGCGCTCGAAGCGGCGTAGGTGCGGCCGTGGAACCCCCCGTAGAAACTGATGATTTCGAACTTGCCGGTCTTCCGCTTCATGATGCGGATGGCGCCTTCCGTCACCTCGCCCCCCGTGCTGAGGAAAAAACACTTGTCGAGATGCAGCGGCAGGATGGAAATCAGCTTTTCCGCGGCTTCCACGCGCGCGGGGTGCAGGCACTCGTAATTGTTCAGGAGCCTGGCCGCCGCCGCTTGTACGGCCTTGACCAGGTCCGGATGGCAGTGCCCGACGTTGGTCACCAGAACTCCGGAGGTCCAGTCGATGAACGTGTTGCCGTCGACGTCGGTCACCACCACGCCGGAAGCGTGGTCCCACGCGACTTTTGCCTGGTAACCCGCGCATTGCGCCTCCACGCGCGCCCAGCGAGCGAACATTTCCTGGGAGCGTGGGCCGGGCAGCGGCCCCTTGACCGAGGTGACCGGCTTCTTCATCTCGTTCATCTTTCTCCTCTCAAGCCACGCAGTTGGCGATGTAGCGTGGGGGCTGTCCGGCCAGGAATCGGTCGATCTCCAAGACGATCAACTCCCGGATGCGGCGGCCGGCGTTTTCCGAATACCAGGACACGTGCGGCGTCAAGATGGCGTTGGGCAGGCCGAAGAGCGGGAAGTCGGGCCGCGGGGGCTCGACCTCGTAGACGTCGATTCCGGCGCCCGCAATCACCCCGTTGCGCAGCGCCTCCGCCAGCGCCGGCATGTCCACCATCGGCCCGCGCGCCGTGTTGACCAGGTAGGCGGTCGGTTTCATCATCCCGAGAGTGCGGGCATTCACCAGGTGGCGCGTTTCCGCCGTCAGGGGCGTGTGGATGGTGACGAAGTCGGAGTTCCGAAACACCGTTTCCTGGTCCACCACCTCAATCCCCAACTCGCGCTTGCGCTCGTCCGCGAGATACGGGTCGCAGATCAGGAATTTGAATCCGAAGGATTGCAGTTTGCGATAGACGAGAGAGCCGATGCGCCCGCATCCAATGATGCCCAGGGTCTGCCCGGCCATCTGGAACATGGGGATCACGCCGGAAAAATCCCACGACCCTTGCGCCGAAGATTGGTCGAGCACCCGGCGGCTGGCCACCAGCTTTCGCCCCAAGGCGAACATCAGGGCGATGGCCTGTTCGGCGACTTCTTCCGCGCAATAATCGGGAATGTAACAGAGCGGGATGCCCACTTGCCGGAGCGCCTTGGCATCCACGTTGTCATAACCGACGCCGTGACGGATGACCAGGCGGCACTTTTCCCACTGGGAAATCACGTCCTTGGTAATAGGCACCATATTAACGATTACAAGATCGGCATCGCGGGTCGCCGCGGCGACTTCGGTGCTCGGTGCGAACTTGAGCTGATGCGTTCGGAACTCGACGCCGCGCCGGGCCAATTCCCGGGCCTCCCAGTCGAGATCGGGCTCGATAAAATCGGTAACCACAACTTTTACATTGCTCATAGTTTTACGCTCCGGCCTGTCTCGGCCGATTGATAGATGGCCTCGACCACTTCGAGGGCCTTGAGTCCGTCTCGTCCGGTGATGGCTGGCGGCTTGCCTTGGCGGACCGACTCCACCAGGTCCGCGAGAAAGCGAAGGCCCATAACCCCCGCATAGCCAGGCTGCGCCGGGAGTTCAAAATCCACGTGCTGGTGATCGGGTTGGGAGTAATCGCCGGAGCCGCTGCACACGAATAAGCGCTCCGTGGCGCCCTCGAACGAGGGGCTCCAGGAGAGCACGCCGGTGGTGCCGCGCAGGGCGAGGTAAAGGTCCCTTCCAAAAGGATAAGAGTCCGGCACGGTGTAACTGATGTCGAGCGCGAGGACGGTCCCGCGGGAAAAGGTCAAAAGCGCGAAGGAATTGTCTTCGATGTCGTACTGCGGGTTGACGCGCACGTTTTTGCCAATGACTTCCGCCACTTCGTCCGCCAGCAGCCAGCGATAAAGGTCGATCCAGTGAACACCCAAGTTGAGCATGGGGCCGCCGCCGCTCCGCGCTTTCTCGAGCATCCAGCCGGCGTTGCCCTCGATATAACGTGAAAGTCGGCCCGCCGCGCAACGGCCTTCGCAACCTACGATGCGGCCCGTGATGCCTTCCTCGATCAACTTCTTCATTTGCCTCGCGACCGGGTGGTAACGCCAAACGTAAGGCGTGGAGAGGATCACGCCGGCTTTCTCCGCGGCGGCAATCATGCGGCGTACGCCCTCGGCGCTGGCGGCCATGGGTTTTTCCACCAGGACGTTCACACCCCGCGCGGCACAAGCCACGGCGGCGTCGGGACAATCGGCATGGGGGAGAAAAATCACCGCCAGGTCTAGCCGCTCCTTTTCAAGCAGTTCCCGCCAGTCCGCATATCCGCGCATGGGGAAGTTCTGGAGGAAACGCTCGAGCACGGCAGGATTGGCATCGGCGGCGGCAATCACCGCGGTCCCGGGGATGGCTTGGAACAAGGTCATGTAGCTCGGTGGGTGCAGATGGCTGAGGCCCAGCAGACCTACGGAAATCTCGTCTTGCGAACGGATCAGATGTGGCACATTCTGAAATCTATGTCGGCTCGACTCGACAAGTCAAGAAGAATTTCAAATAGCGATACCTACATTTCACCTCGTAAAACGATCTTTGCGCAGGACCACCCACAATGCGATGTCGCTGAGCAAGTTTCGGTCCTTTTTTCACTTTTATCCGTCGCCTGAGCTAACTCTTGACTTGGGTCCATCCTTGGATATTCATGGGCATTCATGGACTGTCCACAATGACCCCTGGTGGTATGCTTACTCCGCCGAAAGGTAAGAGTCGGGTAGCGAGGAGAAATCCGATGAGGCAAATCACACGCCGAGAATTCCTGTTGACCCCTGGCGTTCTGTTAGCGCCTCTGGTGTTGGGTGCCCAAACGCAAGTCCAGAAGCGTAACCTTCTCACTTCCCTCTGGCCGGCTTCGAAGTTAGCCGAGGCACTAGCCCCGCGCGAGCGTTTCCATCCCTTCCCTACCGTCTCCGAACGCGCCGCATGGGAAGCGCTGCCCGCCGACGCCCGCGCCGCACATCTCGAAGCGGGAGAGAAGCAGATCGAGACCGCGTGGGAAGTTCTGCCCGCGACACTGTTCCTTGAGTATCGCCGTACCGGCAACCGGTCGCATTACGAAGAAGCCCACGAACGCCGCAGGAGAAAACTGCGCGACTTGGTGCTGGCCGAATGTATGGAGGGTAAAGGCCGCTTCGTGGACGAAATCTCCAACGGCGTGTGGCTGATATGTGAAGAGACCTACTGGGGGCGCCCCGCGCACCTCGGCCTTCAAAAGGCCGGCGTCGGCCTTCCCGATGTGAGTGAGCCCACGGTCGATCTGTTCGCCGCCGAAACCTCCAGCTTGCTGGCCTGGACCGGCTATCTTGTGGGCGGTCTCCTGGCGAAGGTTTCACCCCTCGTGCCGGAACGCATCCGGCAGGAAATCGATCGCCGGATTCTCACCCCGTGCCTCGCGCGCGACGACTTCTGGTGGATGGGATTTACGGAAAGATCGGTGAACAACTGGGATCCCTGGATCTGCTCGAACTGGCTCACCTCCGCGCTGCTGATGGAAACTGATGCAGAGCGCCGCCGGGCCGCGGTGGGGAAGATTCTCCGCTGCCTGGATAATTTTCTGGGCGGCTATGCCGAGGACGGTGGTTGCGACGAGGGGCCGGGATATTGGGACCGCGCTGCGGCTTCGCTCTTTGACTGCCTGGAATTGCTGCACGCGGCCATTACCGGCCAGTGCAATGGGTTTACTCTGCCGCTGGTTCACCAGATGGCCCTCTATATCTGCCGCGCCCACATTGATAACGACTGGTATACGAACTTTGGCGACGGGGAGGCGCGCATGATCGCCGAGGGCGACCTCGTGTACCGCTTCGGCAAGCGCGTGGGTGACGATCGCATGATGGCGCACGGCGCCTTCTGTGCGTTTGAGGAGAATGAAAAAGCCATCCCCGGCGGCAGCATCGGCCGCCAGTTGCCCGCCCTGTTCAACCTGGCCGAGCTGCGCCGGGCGCCGCGCGCGCAAGCTCTGTTCCGCGACACGTGGCTCGCGGGCATCCAGGTGATGATGGCGCGCGTGCAGGAAGGCTCCGCTCAAGGCTTGTATTTGGCCGCGCAGGCGGGCAACAACGGCAAGAGCCACAACCATAATGATGTGGGGAATTTCCTGGTTTATGCCGATGGCATGCCCGCAATCATCGATGTGGGCGTGGAAACCTATACCGCGAAAACCTTCAGCCCGCAACGGTACGAAATCTGGACGATGCAGTCGGCGTATCACAACTGCCCCACCATCGACGGCATCATGCAATCCGCCGGGCGGCAGTTTGCGGCCACGGAAGTCAGTTACCACGCCGATGACCAGGCGGCGGAACTGCGCCTGAACTTGGCCAAGGCGTATCCTCCCGAGGCGCACTTGGCTTTCTGGAATCGTACGCTGCGCCTCGACCGGGCGGACAACACCATCGAGATCGCGGACGATTACCGCTTGACGCAGGCCGTCAAGGTCATCACCCTCACCCTTATGACGCCGTGCACGGCGCAGGTTTCAACTCCTGGCGAGATCAGGTTAGCAATGACCTCGGGCGGTCCCGTGCGTGTGGCTTACGACGGACGCATCTTCCATCCCGTTGTCGAGGAGATCCCCATCAACGACGCGCAACTGCGCCACTCCTGGGGCGAGCGCCTCTACCGCATTCTGTTGCGGGCCGAAGCGCCATCCCTCCAGTCAAAATGGTCCCTGCGCATTAGCCGATAGGGAATCATGCTTCTGCCTGATCCCACCTTGCAGCGACATGGGTAACCGCGTGAGCGTTCGAGCCGGTGACGGCCCAAAAGCCCAATCGGCCATTGACATACTCCCACTTCTTGTTAAACTTTAAGTGGGATTTAGAATTGCCGGGCGGAGAGGAATCGTGAACACAAAACGCACTCATATTGTCATTCCCGAGCAATTGGTAGCTCGCATTGACGTCATCGTGGGCAAACGGGGCCGGAGCAAATTCCTGGCCCAATCCGCGGAAAAAGAGCTCATGCGCCTCGGCCATCTCAAGGCCCTGGAAGCCGCTGCCGGTTCTTGGAAGGACCAGGATCACCCCGAATTGAAACGTGGAGCGGCGAAGTGGGTGGATCAATTGCGTCGGGAGGACCAAAGGCGATTTCAAGCGTGACTATGCCCGCAAAGGCATTACCCTGGCGACCACCGACGCCACGATCGCCGCCGTCGCCATCCACCACCAACTTACTCTCATCACCGATAATCTTAAACATTACCCGATGAAGGAACTGAGCATCTATCCTCTGCCCTGACCCCCGCAAGGCTGACAGCTCACAGCCTTCTCGTCCCTGATTGCTGAAAGCTGAGCGGGGGTAGCAGAGTTTGTGCAGTCCAAACTCTGCGGCTTTTATTTTGATGAACGGCGGGCTGGCGCAGAGCGAAGCTCTGCGTTTTCGCGGGGCCAGCATGATGCGGCAGTAGGGATGGTGGTGATTCCTGGCGCAGGTGGCGATAAACGGCAACTCCCCAGGCCCGAAGTGGTGCCCTTGGATGGGCATATCAGAAATATCGGCGGGCATGAGCAGAGACGTGAAGCGCAGACCTTGCGCTCTGCGCCAGCCCCCCACCTTCGCGGAGGGAAAGGGGACGCAGGGTCGAAAGTCAACCGACTTTCATGGGGTTTCGCGGGCCAGTGGCCCTAACATACATCGTTGTCCAAGGTATGTGCCCGTTGGTTGGGGACCGAGACATGCAAGGCATTGTCTGTGCCACCCGCGGAGGGCGCCGGAGTGTAGCCTCACTATTTCCTTGACAAAGCCTAGGTTGATAGGTATAGTTAATAGGCAAGTCTGCGTCCGGGGACGAAAAGGCGCTTCCCATGCCGAGCCTGCCACAGTCCGGCCTCCTCTCAAGATTCCATTCCAACAAAATGCCACTTCCGGGGATCAGCCTACTAAAAAAGATGTTAATTTATGCTGTTCGAAGCCGGAATGTGTACGAAAACAAAGGAAACGTCGACAAAATGACCTCAAAAAGATCGGACATTTACGGCAATATGACGCAGATTTTGCAGAAAAACTCAGGATATGACGGGCAATTCAGCTTGAATGACCGCGTGAGCCCCGGCGACGACGACGCGATTTTGAAAAAACCTCGGGCAGCGTTGGGGGGACGCAGACATGAAAGGCAATGTCTAAGCCATCCTTCGCCAATCACCAAGGGAGCGATTTCTTCTAGAGATGTTAAAAATGTAGATCGAACCGACTATATGTATGAAAACACAAGGCCGTGGTGATAAAATGTCCTCCATAATACAAGGTTTTTACACGAAAATGCAGCAATTGCACGACGTTTGACAACAATCCGTCGGTTTTTTTGGCCAAAATGCATGAGTTACGCTATGCAGGGCAATGGGTGTAGACTCTTGGTGTAGGGGCACGCCATGGCGTGCCCCTACAGCAAACTGCCCCACGATCCGGGGTTGAAGGATCGAAACCCGGAAACTCAGGTTATCCGAAGCGTGAACGTGAGCGGAACGGTTACGTCTCAGAAAGGCGGGATTAGGTTTCGTCGGCGCAGGTCGAGCCTGCGTGGCAAGATGGTGCTTTCTATCTGCGCGCTCTCGGTGCTGGCCACTGCGCTCGGGACCATTCGCGCCGCGCAAGATTCGGTTCGAATACCCGCAAGCCCTGAGAAGAAAGCAACCACACCGGCGGCGGGCCAGCGCAGCTTCGAGTCGCATTGTGCCTCTTGCCATGGGGTGGACGGGCGGGGCGGCGAGCACGCCCATGCCATCGCCGCTGCCAGCGCGGCCGGAGCCCTCGATGACCCAGCGCTTTTCCAGATCATCCGTGATGGAATTGGCGCGAAGGGGATGCCGTCTTTCGGCTCTTTGCCCGCGCCGGAGATTCGCGCCATCATCGCCTACCTTCGCCTCTTGACGGAGAAGAACCCGGTGCGGCCGGGAGAAGGAAACTCCGTTCGGGGCGAGCCATCATTTTTCGGCAACGAACGCGAGGCGCCGGTCCCTGTTAACTTGGACTTTCCGCCGCAGCGGCTTCTGGTGGCGCCTCCGGCCGAGGATTGGCCCTCTTACAATGGAGACTACTCCGGCCGGCGCTACAGCGCGCTCGACCAGATCAACCCTGACAATGTCCACCGCCTGCGCGCGCAATGGGTATTTCACTCGACCAATTCCGATTCGCTGGAAGTTACGCCGGTGGTAGTGGACGGCGTAATGTACGTCACCTCCGCGAACGACGCCTTCGCGCTCGATGCCCGCACCGGCCGGGTGCTTTGGGGTCACACTCGTCCCCTGAGCAAGGGTTTGATCGACGATGCCGCCGCCCACCACAATCGCGGCGTCGCTGTATGGCACAGGCGCGTGTTCATGGAAACCGATAATGCCCATTTGTTGTGCCTCGACGCGCGCTCGGGCCATTTGCTCTGGGACGTGCAGTACGCCGACACGCGCAAGAATTACGGCGCCACCAGCGCGCCGCTGATCGTGAAGGACAAAATCCTGGTGGGCACCTCGGGAGGCGACGATGGGGTGCGCGGCTTTCTCGTGGCCTTTGATCCGGGGTCGGGCAAAGAGGTGTGGCGCTTCTGGACGATTCCGGCGCCCGGCGAACCGGGGTCGGAGAGTTGGCCCGGCGACGCTTATCTTCTCGGAGGCGGGACGACGTGGATGCCCGGCACCTACGACCCCGAGACCAACACGCTTTTTTGGGGAACCAGCAATCCCGCTCCCGATTTCGTCGGCGATACTCGCCCCGGCGACGACCTTTACACCGATTGCGTCCTGGCCCTCGACCCCGACACGGGCAAGCTGAAATGGCACTTCCAATTTACTCCGCATGATCTGTTCGACTTCGACGCCACAGAAACCGCCGTGCTCGTTGACGCGACTGTCGATGGCCAGATTCGAAAGCTGCTGGTGGAGGCCAACCGCAACGGCTTCTTCTATCTTCTCGATCGCACCACCGGCAAGTTTCTCAGCGCCACCCCCTTTGTCGAAAAGCTGAACTGGGCGAAAGGAATCGATGCGCATGGCCGGCCCATCCGCACGGGGCTCGAACCGACTCCGCAAGGCGTGAAGGTTTGCCCTTCGCTCTCCGGCGCCACCAACTGGATGTCTCCCTCGTACAACCCCTCGACACAACTGTTTTATTTCATAGCCCTCGAGGACTGTGACATCTACATGGCCGGCAAGAGCAAACAAATCTTCAAACCCGGCGCAACCTATTACAACACCGGAACCAAGCGCCCGCCTCGCGAGTCCGCCCAAAAGATTCTTCTCGCCTTGGATGTGCTGACCGGCAAAACCGTGTGGCGCTACCCGCAGGTGGGGACGGGAGATTCCATGGGCGGAACCATGACTACCGCCTCGGGCCTGGTTTTCTTCGGGGATGACGCGAATGAATTCGAAGCCGTGGATGGCCGGACCGGGAAAGCCCTGTGGCACTTTAACACCGGCCAAACGCTCCATGCCTCGCCCATGAGTTACAGCGTTAACGGCGTGCAGTACGTGGCAATCGCCTCGGGCAGCGACGTGTTCAGCTTCGCTCTGTCGGCTGATTAGCCCGGATTGGTTACTTATCGATGTTGGAAAAAGAGCAGCGCAGTTTATCCGGCCAGGGCAGCGTCCAAATCCGCGATCAGGTCGCTCAAATCCTCAAGGCCCACGGAGATTCGGATAAGATCGGGGGTAATCCCCATCTTCAATTGAACCTCGCGGGGCACCGAGGCATGGGTCATGGTGGCGGGGTGCTCGATGAGCGATTCCACCCCGCCCAGCGACTCCGCCAGCGTGAAGATTCGGCAATTTGCCAGGAGGTGGTTCACCGCTGCTTCACCCCCGCGCAGGCGGAAGGAAAACGTGCCGCCCGATCCCGTCGTCTGGCGCAGCGCCAACTCGTACTGAGGGTGGCTTTCGAGCCCGGGGTGCAGCACCGCCGAAACCTGGGGATGCTTTTCCAACCAGCGCGCGATGGCGAGCGCGTTGCGGTTGTGCTCCTCCATGCGGAGGGCCAGAGTTTTGACGCCCCGCAGAACCAGAAAGCAGTCCTGGGGGCCGGCGCAGGTTCCCATGGCATTTTGGAGAAAGCCGATCTTCTCCGCCAGGCCAGGATCTTTCGCGACCAGCGCCCCGCCCACCACGTCGGAGTGGCCGTTGATGTATTTGGTGGTCGAATGCGTCACGATATCGGCGCCCAATTCAAGCGGGCGCTGGAAATAAGGCGAAAGGAAAGTGTTGTCACAAATGACCAGCGCCCCATATTCGTGCGCAAGGTCGGATACCGCGCGGATATCCACAAGGTTCATCACGGGATTGGTGGGCGACTCAACCCAAACCGCCTTGGGCCCCGCCGCCAGCGCGGCACGGAGCTTGGTGGCATTGCGCAAATCGACGTATTGCGCGCGAATCTGCTTGGTGGCAAAAACCGACTCGAACAGGCGATAGGTGCCGCCATAAAGGTCGTCATGGACAACCACGTTATCCCCCGATGAGAACATCATGAGCACCGTCGCTTCCGCGGCCATGCCCGTCGCAAAAGCGAATCCCGCCGTCCCGCCCTCCAACTGGGCCAGGCAGGTTTCCAACGCCTTCCGCGTGGGATTGCCGCTGCGGGAATAGTCGAATGGACCAGGCTGGCCCACGCCGCGGAAAGCAAAAGTCGAGGTCTGGTAAATGGGCGTCATCACCGCACCGAGATGTTCCTGGGGGTTGTGTCCGGCATGAATGGCAACAGTTTTGAAATTCATGATTCCTCCTCATTTCTCCAGCAGCCCCAGGCCACGAAGCCAATTGATGAGCAGCTTGGGCCATTCGCCCAAGGCGACATCGCTGAGGTCCAATCCCACGCCGTGGGGGCCCTTTTGGAAGATGTGCAGCTCCGCGGGCACGTTCGCCTTGTGCAACGCCAGGTAGAATGCCACGCTGTTTTCCGCCGGAACTCCCGTGTCGGCGCTGGTGCTGAACAGGAACGTGGGCGGCGTCTGGGGTGTTACCTGAAGATCGCTCGAGAGGTTTTCGAGCACCTTGGGATCAGGCGAATCGCCCAGCAGCGCTTGGGCGGAGCCCTTGTGGGTATAGGGCGACGTAAACGAAATCACCGGGTAGCCCAGGATCGCGAAATCCGGCCGCGAGCTCGCGCGGTCAACGGGGTCGGAAGCGTCGGGGTTGCCGCTATCGAAATGGGTTTCGACGGTGGAAGTCAGGTGGCCGCCCGCCGAGAAGCCCATCATGCCGATGCGGTCCGGCTTCAAGCCGTACTCAGCCGCGCGCGTCCGCACCAGTCGGATAGCGCGTTGCGCGTCACCCAATTCGATGGGATGGTGATAACGAGGTCCGAGCCGGTACTTCAGGACGAAAGCCGATATGCCCGCGGCATTCAGCCAATTCGCGATCTGCCGGCCCTCGTGGTTCATGGCCAGGCCGCGATAGCCGCCGCCCGGCGCAACCACTATCGCCGTGGGAATTCCCTGTATGGCGGGGTAGTAAGTCAGCGTGGGGATGTCACTATCTTCATGTCCCAGAGCTCCCGGAGCGCCATTCTCCCAAAGGGGAAACGTCTGGGGCTCGTCGGACGCCGCAGGCTTGGAGGGCCGCGCGGTGGGCGTTTGAGAAAGGACCAACGAGTTGGCCAGGGAGATCAGCAGCCCGCACAGAATAATGCGCATGAACATCTTCATAGAGCCTCCTTGAACTCTCGGCCGCAACGCCCGAACAGCTTGTCCGGGCGCATCGAGGCAATTTTCGTAGTGCGGGAGCTCGCTCCCGCTTTTTCTACCGCTGACTCGTCAGCGCGGGGTGATGCGCCGCGACGAGTCGCGGCGATGGAAAGCGGCGACGAGTCGCCGCACTCCAAAGCGGCCGCAAGGTTCTGTACCTACTTCGAACCTGAACCCCCGATAACGTGTTTGTTTGCGGCTTCGCCGCCTTGCGCCGCCGCGCGTCCGATGGCGAGCGCCTGAAGATTCGTGGCGTGCAGCTTGGGCGCCAGGTTCTGGCGGATCGCCTCCTGCCAGGCAGCTTCCGGAAAGGGCAGGTCCACGCTTAAACAACCGAGCAGCGCCACGTTGAGGCTTCGCTTGTCGCGCAAGGTATTCTCCGCAATCGCGCCGGGAGTGATCAACGTACCACCCTCGCGCAATTGCCAGCGATTGGGCTCCACCTGGTCAGGTGACAGGACCACCAGGTAATCCGCCTCTCCCGGGGGCACCATGGGACTGTAGACTTTTTCGCCAAAGCGCACATCGCTCGAGACGGAGCCGCCGCGCTGGCTCATGCCGTGGATCTCGCTCTTCTTCACATCGAGCCCGGCACGGAATGCCACATCGGCGACGATATCGGACGCCTTCAGCACTCCCTGTCCGCCCAGGCCGGCAATCACGATATTGGTCACCTTAGTCCTGTTGCTCAATGCAACTCTCCGTTTCGCGGGCCGCCGACCGTTCATACTCCTTGATTTTGCCCGCCGCCAGCAGGCAGTTGCGGCGCGCCACAATCACCGTGAGCTCCCCACGGGCCAGGCTGGCCGCAACCAATTCCTGGAAGGCGGCAGGATTAATCGTCGGGTCGGTCACATGCACGCTGGCGATGCTGAGCGAGCGCGCCAGATCTTCGATAACCACTTTGCCGGTGGGCTGGTGGGCCAGGGTCCGGCCGGTTCCCGGATGCTCCTGCAAGCCGGTCATGGCCGTGGTCCCATTGTCGAGGATAATGACCACGTGGCCGGTTTTCGGCGGGTTGTAGACCATCTCCACCAGGCCCGTAATCCCGCTATGGATGAAGGTGCTGTCGCCTATGGTGCTGACCACGCGGCGGGCCTGCTCGGGCGGCAGAGCATGCCTCAGACCCAACCCCACGCCGATGCTCGCTCCCATGCAGACGCAGGTATCCACGGCCTCGAAGGGCGGCAGCACCGCCAGCGTGTAGCAGCCAATGTCACTGGCCACGATGCAATCCAGATTGCGCAGGGCAGCGAACACCGCACGGTGAGGGCAACCGTGGCACAATTCGGGGGGCTTCCCCGGCGGCGGAGTCAACTCCGGCGAAGCGTCACGGGCGAGAATACGCTTGACGCGATCCACGTTCAATTCGCCAAAGCGAAACGCTTCCGGCTTCCCTTCGGCTCTCAGGCCGGCGGCGCAAATAGCTTCCAGCAGGTAGGGATCTCCCTCTTCCACCACCACGCAACGGAACAGGCTCCTCACAAATCGGCGGATGGTCTCGAGAGGGAGGGGGTAGGTCATCCCTAACTTCAGCAACGCCGCTTCCGGCGCCGCCTCGCGGACGTGCATGAAGGAGATCCCCGCCGTAATAATCCCCAGGGACCGGTCCCCGTCGATTTCCCGGTTGGGCCCTTCGGCTTCGTTCCATTCCGCAATGCGCGCCAGCTTTTCCCGGAGGCGGCGATGGGCAGGCCGGGCATAAGCGGGGATCATCACCCGTCCTTTGATGTCGCGGACGAACGTAGCCGGGGCATTCGATGCGGCCAAGGCTCCCGCCGGGTAAACGACCGTCTTGGAGTGGCACACGCGCGTGGTGAGGCGAAGGAGCACCGGAATGCCCCACCGCTCCGAGACTTGAATGGCCAGCAGGGTGAAGTCATAGGCTTCCTGCGAGTCCGCGGGCTCCAGCATCGGCGCCCCCGCCGCCACGGCGTAACGGCGATTGTCCTGTTCGTTCTGGCTGGAGGCCATGCCGGGATCGTCCGCCGAGACCACCACCAGGGCGCCGGTAACGCCCGTGTAGGTCGCCGTGAAAAGCGGATCGGCGGCCACGTTCAGGCCCACGTGCTTCATGGTGACCAGGGCGCGGGCATTGGTATAAGCCACCCCCAGCCCCACCTCCAGGGCAACCTTCTCGTTGGGCGCCCACTGAGCGCGGCCTCCGAGCTGGGAAAAACTCTCCAGAATTTCCGTGGAGGGCGTTCCGGGATATCCCGTGCCCAGAGCAATATCACCGTCGCGGGCCGCCAGGGCCACCGCCTCGTCCCCGCTCAATAACCGCCGATCCGGTCCACTCATCTACAGCCTCATGCTCGCTTTTCTCCCCTGGACTTACTCATGAACAAACAAGTACCCCGCGCTCCCCGAACGCCAAAGCGAATCAGCACGCCTACGGCGACAATTGAATGAAAGCGGACACAGGAAGCGCAATAGGCCACGAACGAAACGATGAATTCTAACCTCGCTGGCGAGCTTAATCAATTAATATGATTCCACACGACCAGTCGCCAAGAAGGCGGAAGTGGGGAGCCAATTTGCCCCAGCGCCGCTGGCTAAGGTTCCGCTGCCCGGGGCCGATGAAGTGACAGACGTGATATTCTGAGGAGTGAGTACCTTTCGATGTCCAATCCGCCCGAACCGTACTTTCCTCTCGAACCGGAGTACTTGGTAGGGATTGATGTGCTCGATCGCCAGCACAAGGAGATTGTTGACTTATTAAATGAGCTCTATGGGGCGATTGTCGCCAAAAAGCCCATAGACTTGAACCTTGAACTCCTCACCCGCTTCCTCAAGGCCGCGAAAACTCATTTCGCCACCGAGGAACAGGTTTTGCGCGCTCGCTCGTGCCCGGATCAAGTCCGCCATAAGGCCGCACACGAGGGATTAGCGAGCGGTTTATCGGAGCTTAGGGGGCAAATCGCCAGGCGAAAACGGGAGCTGACCATCGAGTATGTTGAGTTGATGAAGCTTTGGCTGATCGACCATTTTGTCGAGTTTGACTCTGGATATGCGAAGTTCTTGGGCAGTAAGAACGACCCCGCAAAGAAAGACACCAACGCGGAGCGCGACACGAATCCTTAAGTCCGAGAAGATTCTATTGTGGCCAAGGCGGCCTTCCGGTTCGCCCAATAAGGCCGCCCACGCCGGTGCAGTTTCCCGCGCAGCGCCAAAATCTACCCACGCGGGGGTAGGAGCTGCTACCCTGCCCTCGCCAATCTTGGATCGCCTCACTCCAGGGCCGTTTTGCCGCTTAGCCCTTGACCGACACGCCCGCGTATGTTGTCCCTGAAGTGCTCGAGCCGGAATTGTTCTGCAAGAGCTGCTGCAACGAACTAAAGGCGGACTGAGCACTTGACAGATTGCCGGATTGCAAATCCTGGCCCAACTGATCGAACAATTGGGAAACCTGACTTCCCTGGCCTCCGCCAGAGCCGTGATGATGATGATGGTGAACTTGCGAAGCCTGGCTTTGGAAGTCCTGCTGAATGGTCGAATAGTCCTGCTGGGCAGCACTCAGATTCCCGGCCTGGAGATCTTGGGAAAGCTGGCTGAATGCCTGGGCAATCGGGCTATTGCTCTGCGCCGTAGAGGTAAGCCCCGACGTGGGACTGGTTTGCGGCAGATCATTCTGGATCGTCGCAAAATCGGATTGCGCCGCGGAAAGATTTCCCGAACCGAGGTCCTTGCCGAGCTGTTGAAAATCTTGCTGGAATTGTTGCATCTGACTGAACATACTGCTGGTAATGCCGGAAGTGGACATATCGAGGTCTCCTTTTGTACATAGCGGATTCACTTTCTATCGACGCTTCTCGCGAAAACTTTAAAAGCCCTTGAATCGAGATGAACTCCGCTACGCGATAGTGCAGGCGCCGTGCCAATCCCCGACGAGACCAGGATGGCGCCGGTCCTCCACATTTGGCGGGACTTGGAGAGCAGACCCATCGTGGAGCGCCGTAGATGCGACCACGGATTGGGCAATAACTGCCGAAGTCAAGCTCGGTAAGCCTTGCCTAATTGGGCGATGTGGAATAGAGAGGGTAAACGACGCGCGGCGTGCCCCAGGCGTCTTCGGGTCGATGATTTGAGGTGACCAGCTTCCTTTCCGCCCGCCCATGCCTTCTGCAACTATTTGATTATAAATAGGTTCTTGATAAACACCGGCGACCAGCTTGCATTTCTGTAACATTTCCTTAACAATACCCTGCTCGAAAGAATGCGCTGAGGATGCCCCGTGCAACTGATACCCCGCGACGAGAAGTTTTACGGCCTTTTAAACGAACAAGCTGAAAACATTTTCAAGGCGGCCAAGATGCTAGTCGCCATGTTTGAGAACTTCCAGGAGGTCGAAAAACAGGTTTCGGAGATCAAATTCCTGGAGCACAAGGGCGATCAGCTTACCCACGCCTTGATGAAGAAGCTGAACCGCACATTCATTACCCCGTTCGACCGGGAAGACATCCATGCGCTGGGCTCGGCGCTCGATGACGTCCTTGACCTCATCGATGCCGCCGCCAGTCGATTCATCACCTATAAAGTGAAGAAGGTAACGCCCGGGGCGCAGCAACTGGCAAAGGTGATCTTGCATGGGACCGAGATCGTCGTGAAAGCGGTGGCGCAATTAAACCATCCGCAAAACATGCTGGAATACTGCGAGCAGCTCACCCTGTTGGAAGAGGAAGCTGACCGCATCAAAGGCGAATGCATTGCCCGCCTGTTCGAGGATTCCATGGATCCCATCGAAGTGATCAAGTGGAAAGAAATCTACGAGGTCCTGGAAGCCTCCACGGATAAGGAGGAAGACGTCGCCGACGTTCTCGAATCCGTGGTCTTGAAGGCGTCCTGACGGTAACTACAGTGACGAGTGAAGAGTGACGAGTGACGAGCAATAAGCCTGCTGGTCACGCGTCAATTGTCACCAGCTCAAATGACCCCAACGTTCACTTTTGCCATCCTTATCGTGGTCGTGGCTCTCTGCTTCGATTTCCTCAACGGCTTTCACGATGCGGCGAACTCCATCGCCACGGTGGTTTCCACGCGCGTGCTGTCCCCGCGGGTCGCCGTCCTCTGGGCGGCTTTCTTTAATTTTGTGGCAGCCTTCACCTTCGGAACCGCCGTTGCCAAAACTATGGGTCAAGGAATGATCCGGCTGGAGGCCGTCAACCTCTACGTGATCCTGGCCGGCCTGTTGGGAGCGATCTTCTGGGATATCCTGACTTGGTACTACGGGTTGCCGGTCAGTTCCTCTCACGCCCTGATGGGGGGATATGCCGGAGCCGCAATCGCCAAAGCAGGATGGAGCGCCATCCTTTGGAGTGGATGGAAATGGGTGCTTGCATTCATCATTATCTCCCCGGCCGTCGGATTCATTCTCGGCGGTTCGCTGATGCTCGCGGTCTATTGGATCTTTCAATCCTGGTCGCCTCAGCGTGTGGACAAGTACTTCCGCAAGCTGCAACTCCTTTCCGCCGCCGCCTACAGCTTTGGCCACGGAACCAACGACGCGCAGAAGACCATGGGCATCGTCGCCGGCACGCTATTCTCCGCGGGAATCCTCACCAAGTTTTACATTCCCTTCTATGTTGTTCTGATGGCACACGCCGCCATTGCGCTGGGAACCATGGCGGGTGGCTGGCGCATCGTGAGAACCATGGGCATGAAGATCACGCGGTTGAAGCCGGTGGGCGGCTTCTGCGCGGAAACCGCGGCAGCCATCAGCCTGCTGGGCACCGCCATGGCCGGCATCCCCGTCTCCACCACCCACACCATCGCCGGCGGCATCATGGGCGTGGGCAGCGTGCAACGCTTCAGCGCCGTCCACTGGGGAGTGGCGCGCAGCATTGTGTGGGCTTGGGTTTTGACCATCCCCGTCTCCGGCGCCGTCTCTTACCTGTGCTTCCTGCTGATTCACTGGTTTTTCCCCGCGGCATAATGGCCAGTCCGAGGTCCGGGGTCCGAGGTCCAACGGCTAAGGATGCCCACATGGTGTATCCTGAACAGGCCCTCGACGATCCTAAAGGGGGACTAAGGTTCATGGGCTCGGGGAGAGGAATCCTTTCTAATATGCCGCATCAACAGGAGGCGGGTGTGAAACGCGCTACTCCATTTATCGTCTTTCTGTTTGGTGCTTTCCTCGGTGTTGCGGCCCTCGCGCCGGAACCAACGCCTTCCCAGGTTGCGCCGGAGTCGTATTGGCCAACGCACGGTTGGCGATCCTCCACGCCGGAGGCCCAAGGCATGGACTCCGAGGTCCTCGCCCAGGCCTTCGATTACGTCCGGCAAAACCAGATTCCCATCCATAGTCTGCTGATCGTGCGCAACGGTTACGTGGCGCTGGACGCATATTTCTACCCCTTCCAGGAGGGTCTGGTACACGACGGGGCGTCGATGACCAAGAGCATCACGTCTACGCTCATCGGAATTGCCATCGGCGAACACAAGCTCAGCGGCGTGCGCCAGCCGGTGCTTTCACTCTTTCCCAAACGGAACGTGGCCAACCGTGACGAGCGGAAAGACCGGATGACCGTCGAGGACCTCCTGACCATGACCTCCGGCCTGGATTGCCATGTTGATCACGGCGAAATCACCCTGCGCGAAATGATGCAAAGCAAGGACTGGGTGCAGTTCATGCTCGATCGACCGATGATGGCGGAGCCCGGCAGCAAATTTGAGTATTGCAGCGGCGGCATGCACCTGCTATCCGGAATCATTTCTGAGATCACGGGCAGCAGTGAGCTGGAATTTGCGCGGCGCGAGCTCTTCCAGCCCTTGGGGATTGAGGATGTCATCTGGCCTTCCGATCCTCAAGGAGTCAGCACCGGCTGGGGCGATCTCCACCTGCGGCCCCGCGACATGGCCAAGATCGGATACCTGTGGCTTCACCAGGGGCGCTGGGAAGGCCGGCAAATCGTCCCGGCGGATTGGTTGCAGGCGGCCACGCAGGCCCACTCGCATCCCGGTGGGGAAAATGTGGAATATGGTTATGGATTCTGGGTCTACCCGCACAGGAATCCCATCGAATACGAAGCCTTGGGGCGTGGAGGCCAGCGTATCACCGTAACGCCCGCCGAGAATCGCGTTGTGGTGTTTACGGGTGGGGATTTCGAACCGGGAGACATTGGGAAGTTCATCGGAGAATCGATCAAATCCAACCAGCCTTTGCCGGAGAATCCTGCCAGCCTCTCTCGCTTGACGGCAGCGGTTAGCGCCGCGGCTCGGCCCCCGCAGACGTCGGCGACTCCCATGTCCACAATCATCTCCGGCAGGATGTACGTCGTTGACGCCAATCCTCGGGAACTTAAATCGTTCGCACTCACCTTTTCAGGACCGAGCGAAGCGCTCGTGCGCTTGGAGTCAAGCGACGGCCGGGTCGAGAATCGGCCGGTGGGTCTTGATGGTGTCCCGCGCCTTTCCCCGGGGGGTCGATTTGGGCTGCCCGTCGCACTGCAAGGCCGGTGGGAGAACAACAGCACGTTTGTCTTTGACTACAATGAAGTCGCCAGCATCAATTGCTACCGCTACCGGCTCACCTTTGTCCACGACGACGTCAGCATCGAGCTGAGCGAAAAAACCGGCCTGCTGGAAGCCAGGTTTCAGGGAAAATCAGCGGGTAATTGAGGAAGCGAGGCTATGAACACAACGACACGCGTTCTATTATTGGCGCTGGCACTTTCCACGCTCGGAGCGGCAACTGAGTTGCCGCTGCGAGCCGCAGACCCCCAAGCCGCAAACCCCGCCTGGGAAAATCTCAAAACCCTGAGCCCGGGTCAGGAAATTCGCGTGGTGCTGAACGGCGCCAAATCCTATGAAGGTGAGTTTCAGTCGGTGAGCGACACTGGGATTACGCTTCGGCAGCCGGGAGGTGACCAGACGCTCGCGCGGCAAGACGTTCTTCGCGTTTCGACAAAGGGTCAAAAGCACCGGGGGCGAAACGCGCTCATTGGTGCGGCCGTGGGAGCCGGCGTGGGCCTCGGCCTGGGGGCGGCCGCTGATCGTTCGAGCCAAAACGACATTATAAAGCTCCACCATTGGGGCTTGGCCGTCGGGGCGCCTCTCGGTGCTTTGCTCGGCGCCGGCGGTGGCGCACTGCTGCCCACAGGTGGATGGCACGACCTCTATCGGGCTCGCTGATAACCCGGCACAGTCACCCCACGCCCGAGGCGAGAGTCTGAAGAAGTTGTGAAATAATGCCGGGATGAGCAGAAGCATTTCACGCCAAGGCGCAGAATCGGACAAGGCGCAAAGCAATCAATGCGGTGGCTCTTTGCGCGTCTTTGCGCCTTGGCGTCTTGGCGTGAGATTGTTTATCCTTTCGAAGTTTCTGTTGTGATGGGAAAGGAGCACCATCCTCGTGAATACAATGCCTGTCGTCGCCTCACCTCCTGCTGAGTTTCCCTTGCGCAAACTCCGGGCGCGAGTATTGCCCGTGGTCGGTATTCTCTTTGTGGCGGCCTGCCAGGGGATTGCGCAAGCGGCGCCGGAGGCCTCAGATGGCATCAGCAAACTGACCAGGCCCATCGTCCTGGACGGCAAAATGGGCGATCCGGGTTGGAAATCGGCGACCCGGTACGCGGATTTCAAGATGCGCCACCCCGAGCCCGGCCAATCACCCTCAGAGCGCACCGAGGTGTATCTGGCGTATGATGCGGCAACCCTCTACGTGGCCATTCGAAGTTTCGACGATGAGCCCAAGAAGATACGAGCGCTCGCCACCACCGGCGAGGATGCGTGGAAAGACGATTGGGCCGTCCTCTGCCTCAATCCCTTCGACGACGCCCTCAGTAGTTTGTTCTTCCTGGTGACGCCCGGGAATGTTCGCTCGAGCGGCGCACTCGATAACGACAACAAGCCGCAGCTCACGGTGAATATGAAATGGGAAAGCCGGGCTGGCATCGCGAGCGACGGTTGGATCGCGGAGATGGCGATTCCTTTGCGAACCCTGGCCTATCAGGGCAGCGAGCGCGTCACCATGAGCTTCAAGGTGGCCCGCTATATCAGCAGGAAGACCGAGGAAGAAAACCTCCCGGAGATGAAACCGGACCAGCACGAATATGAATACTATCGCCAGATCGTCCTCCGCGACGCAGCCCCTTCCTCGGTGCCTGCTGCGGAAGTTTACCGGCAGGGGATTGAGAACCTAAGGCGCAACCGGCTACAACTGCGCGATATGGGGTACGAGGAACAGCTCCACCACTGGGGCGTCGCTTCGGTGCTTGACTACCTGGTCTTTCGCTCGCGGGAGCTCAAGGCCAGCCCGCACCCATTCCGCTTCCAGCGCGTTCCCGAGGACGCGAAGGTCGCGGCATTGCTCGCGCCCATGGAGTATGCCCCCGGAAAGCGCGTCGGTAATCTGGAAAAGTTCTTCACCCGAAGCGCCACCACTTCGTTCCTGGTTATCAAGGACGACGCCTTGATCTATGAGCGCTACTTCAACGGTTACCAGAAGGACTCGGTGGTGACCTCGTTTTCTATGGCCAAGTCGTTCACTTCCACCCTGGTGGGCATGGCCATTGACGAAAAGAAGATCGGCGACGTCCACGACCCCATCACCAAGTATCTGCCTGAGCTCGAAAAACGCGATTCGAGGTTTGCGCAAATCACCATTCGAGACCTGCTGATGATGTCGGCGGGTCTCCGCTACGACGAAGACTCCCCGTATCACGACAACGACGTGACCTACCACGCCGCCGACCTGCGCCGGGCAGCTCTGGAAAAGACCGCTATCGTGGATGCCCCCGGGAAATATTGGCTCTATAACAACTACCATCCTATTCTGCTGGGCATGGTGCTGGAACGGGTGACCGGCATGGCGGTCGCCGCATACTTGCAGGAAAAGCTGTGGGAGCCGCTGGGGATGGAATACCCCGGCTCGTGGAGCATTAACGGCGACCAAAATGGTCTCGAAAAGATGGAGAGCGGCATCAACGCCCGGTCCATTGATTTCGCCAAATTCGGGCGCCTGATGCTGAACCAGGGTCGGTGGGAGGGGAAGCAAATCGTGTCGGCGGATTGGGTGGAGGAAGCCACGCAGCCTGAGGAGAAGCCCTCCCGCTACTATGGAGACGATCCTTTTTTCGTCTCCCAGGGCCATTACTACAAGTACTTCTGGTGGGGAGACAATCGCCCTGGAGGAATGAGCGACTTCCACGCCGCTGGTAACAAGGGACAATACATTTACGTGTCGCCCCAGAAGAAAGTGATCATCGTCCGCAACGGCTTCGATTTCGGAATCCCGTCGTCACGCTGGGCGCGTCTGTTCTATCAACTGGCGGAGGGCTTGTAGGGAGCATAGCGCGGCAGAGCGGCATTGACCGTGGCTGCCCGCTCTTAGAGAGGAGTTCGTGCATGCAGTCCCTTCCCATATGGCTGCTGATTGCGCTTGCTGCGATAGTGATAGTGCTCTGCGTCTTTGGTGTGGTGCGATCACGAACCCACAGGCCGTTGTCTCGTGCCGAATTCGCGCGAGAATTCGCGAAAGGGCTCAGATCCACACTGCCGGGTTCAAAGGTTGATATCAAGGCAGAAAGAGAACTTCGGATCACCAACGCCAAGGGAAAGGAGTCCACGATGTTCCTTGACAATGCGTACGCAGAGTACTTGCGCGATCCTAAAGCACTCTCTGCCGTGATCCAGAAATACAGCGCAGGCTTCGCAGAGTTTCCGGGAGATGAGGCTTCCATTGACCGTTCTCGGATTGTTCCCATCGTTAAGGATCGGAAGTGGCTTGCGCAAATACGGGAGTCGCTTAAAGCGCGAGGTGCAGAGCAACCGCCGGAGAATGTATTCGACGACCTGAACGAGGAACTCGTGGTCGTATATGCGGAGGACAACCCCAAGAGCATCCGCTACCTGACACCCAAGAACCTGCAAGACATTGGAATCGCGCGCGGAGACTTGAGGGGCTTGGCGGTAGGAAACCTCGAAAGACTCCTCCCCAAGATCGAGGTGCATCCTGGTCCGCTTTTCTCCATGGTCAAGGCCGACGGAAATTACGAGGCGAGTTTGTTGCTTTTTGATGGGATTTGGTCGAGCGGGCAGATCAGGGTTGACGGAGATTTCGTCGTCGCCGTCCCGGCGCGCGACGTCCTGTTGGTTACCGGTTCGCGGAACCCGGCCGGGATTGCCAAACTAAGAGAATTGGCTGCCCAGATGGCAAGAGAATCTTCTTACCATCTGACTGATCAGCTATTCGTTTACCGCAATGGTTCATTCACAAGGCTGCCTCCACAGTAATGTCAGGTGGATGGTGCACCGGCACGCCGGTCGGCGCTACCAAGGAGCCCGCAGCGCAGCCCGCCGTCTTGGGGGTCCGCGGTTCTTCCCTGGCAAAAGCCGAAAACCTCAAAGACGGACGCCTGCCCTCGGGTTCAGGAGCGCGAGTCTTATGAAGAACCGCGGACCTCAAGAGCGGAGGTCCGCGTTACGCTTGCGTCTTCCCGCCCGCGATGCCTTCGAGCAATTGCATTCGGTGGGGGGCGCCTGCATCTTATCGGGGGGCGAGAATTGATCATGGAAATTCCGCGTAAGACCATGCTAAGCGTGCTTCCGCGCGTCTTCTGTTGCATCGTGATAGTTGTTTCGGCTCTCGCGGCGCAGACGCTTCCGGAGCGACGCGCTTTCTGGGATGATGTCTTCCGGAACGGCAAAGTCGCATTCAATAAGGATGCAAGCAAGCTTCTTCAGTACGCCGTCTGGGATCGAAAACCGGGAACCGCGATCGACCTCGGCATGGGAGAGGGTCGCAATGCCGTTTTCCTGGCATCTAAAGGATGGCAGGTAACCGGTGTGGACTTCTCCGAAGAGGCCGTCAAGCAGGCCAAAGCGCGCGCTTCTGCTGCCCATTTGCCGCTCACGGCGGTGATCGACGACCTGGATCACTTCGATTTGGGACGATCGAAATGGGATTTGATCGCGCTGTTTTATATGCACGCCTGGTTTCATGAGTCAAAGCTTGATGTCCCACAGCGGCTGATGGATGCCCTTCGCCCCGGTGGCTTGCTGTTGATCGAGGGTTACGCGGGCGACAAAGGAGACTACCAGACAGATGAGTTGCTGCGCGACTTCAGCGACCTGAAGATCACGCATTACGAAGACGTGAGCGACGAGGCGGACTGGAACCCTGGCAGGAAGAGCCGGATTGTTCGTTTCATAGCTGAGAAGCCAACTTTGGATCTTGGAAAGTAGAATTTGTTCTTCCCTTTCAGAAACCGAAAATCTCAAGGGCCGAGGACTGCCGTAGGATTCAGGAGCGCGAGTCGAGGGAAGAACCGCGGACCTCAAAGGCGGAGGTTCGCGCTACGCGTGCTTGTGTCCGCTCCCGCCAGGGAAAGCATTGCCTTAAGGAGGGATTGATAGACCGGCACAAACTCCGGGGCTGACCGTTTGAGCGCAGTTAAGTGCCGGCGGATCGTTGCCCAGTCCCCGCGCACGGCAGGGCCCGTCAGCGCCTGGCGCGCTCCCAACTCCGCGAAGTTTTTGGCAGTTTCGCTTACAAACTGCCTGAGCATGGGGCGAGAGATTTTTGGGGGCACTCCCGCCTGCTTGAGCAGACTCGTGGCTTGCGCCATGAGGGTTACCACGGTTGGGCATACGACAAACGCGGAAAGGTGATAGAGGGTTTTCGCCTCAGGCGGAATGGAAAAGCAAACTCCTCCCCAAAGCTTTACCCAACTTCGCGCCACGCGCAGCGCCCGCCGGTCGCCCTCGAGAGCCCAAAAGCAGCCGCGCAGGTTGCGCACCCCGGCTTGTGGATTGGGCACCGTCTGGTAGGGATGGAGCGAGCCGATGGCCGCGCCGCGCAATTGCAGGGGACGCAGGACGGCGCTGGGCAGCGAGCCGCAGGTGTGGAGCACCACCCTGCCCTTCCAGGCATCAATTCCCTTCCCTTGCTGAGCGAGCGCGCGCGCCACTGGGGCGATGGCCGCGTCCGAAGTGGCAATCAGCAAAACCGAGGCGTCCTGCAACCTGGGATCAGCCAACCCGGTAGGTTTCCCTTTTCCAATAAACCGTACGGCCTGCCGCGCCGCCGCAGGGTTGCGCGCCGCAACGAAGGCAATGGGCACGCGCGATTGGGCCAACAGGCGGCCCATTGCCTGGCCCATACGGCCCGCACCGATGATGGCTACGCTCCGACGATTCCGCAAACGGTTCAACCCCGGCCTTCACTACAGCCAGGGGGCGGCTCCTTCCCGACCCTACTGCTTCAAAAGCTTCTCAACTTCCGCCACCACCTGGGGTGAGTCGGGCGTGACCGGAGGCTCAAACCGTGCCACGACGTGGCCCTGGCGGTCCACCAGGAACTTGGTGAAGTTCCACTTGATCTCGCCCGCCACGGCCGGGTTGGCCTTTTGAGTGAGAAACTGGTAGAGGGGTGTCGTGTCATCGCCCTTGACCGAAACCTTGGAGAACATGGGGAAAGTCACGCTGTATTTAGTCGAGCAGAAGTTCTTGATCTCCGCGTTCGTACCGGGTTCTTGCGAGCCGAAGTTGTTGGCGGGGAAACCCAGGATGACGAATCCCTGATCCTTGTACTTCTCGTAGAGAGATTCGAGGGCGGAATACTGCGGCGTGAAGCCACAGCGGCTGGCGACGTTGACGACCAGAATGACCTTTCCCTTGTAAGTCGAAAGCGGGGTCGAGTCGCCGTCGATCGAGGGAAGCGTGAAATCAAAGAAGCCCGAGGCGGCCAACAATGGCGCTGCCCCCAGCACAATCAGTCCCACCAGTGAGGTCAACCGACGGACACGCGAAGAGCGCAGAAGCATGATGATGCTCCTCCTTGTGAATTGTATTCTGTCTTGTCCTGAACCAGCTTCGAGACCAAAATCCCTGAAGTCACAGTTTAGCTTACACGTGGGAACCGTAGCAAGGCGCTTTACAGGTCGGCGCTACACTCCTTTTTCCCTCAGCCCTTTGATCCGGTCGCGCAATTGGGCGGCCTTTTCGAACTCGAATTGTTTTGCCGCCTCGCGCATGCGGGTTTCCAGAGTGCGGATCAGCTCCTCGAGCTGATCGCCAGTGGCCGCATCCTCGTCCTCGCTTTCGATCGGCACGGTTACGTAATCGGCTTCGACAATGGATGCCAGGGCCATATCTACAGGCTTAATAATGCTCTCGGGAGTGATATCATTTTCCTGATTGTACTGAACTTGCTTGACCCGGCGGCGATTGGTCTCGCCAATGGCCTGCTGCATGGAATCCGTGTGCCGGTCGGCATAGAGGATTGCTTTCCCGCGCAGGTGGCGCGCCGCGCGGCCCATAGTTTGGATCAGCGCGCCGGCCGAGCGCAAATAGCCTTCCTTGTCAGCGTCCAGAATGGCCACCAGCGATACTTCCGGCAGGTCCAACCCTTCGCGGAGCAGGTTGATTCCGATGAGCACGTCAAACTCGCCGCGCCGCAGGTCGCGCAGGATTTTGACGCGCTCCAGAGTCTCAATTTCGGAGTGGAGGTAGCGACAGCGCACGCCCACTTCCGCATAGTACTCCGCCAAATCCTCGGCCATGCGCTTGGTGAGAGTGGTCACCAGCACGCGCTCGTTGGCTGCCGCGCGCGCGCGGATTTCACCGAGCAGATCGTCAATCTGGTTGCGCGTGGGCCGCACCTCCACTTCCGGATCAATCAATCCGGTGGGGCGGATGATCTGCTCCACCACTTCCCCGCCGGTCTTGGTCAACTCATAGGGCCCCGGCGTTGCCGAGATGTAAATCGACTGGCCGACGCGGTGCTCAAATTCCTCGAACGAGAGGGGACGGTTATCGAGCGCCGAGGGCAGGCGGAAACCATACTCCACCAGCGTCTGCTTGCGCGAGCGGTCGCCCGCATACATGCCGCGAAGCTGCGGAACCGTCTGGTGGCTCTCATCGAGGAACATCACCGCATCCTGGGGGAGATAATCGAGGAGGGTGGGCGGAGGCTCGCCCGGCAGCCGCCCCGAAAGGTGCCGGGAATAGTTCTCGATGCCGTGGCAGTAACCCATTTCCTTCATCATTTCCAGGTCGAACATAGTGCGCTGGTGGATGCGCTGGGCTTCCACGAGCTTACCCTGCTTTTCCAGTTCGCCGCGCCACCAGTCGAGTTCACTCTTGATGCGCTCGATGGCCACGTCTTTGCGTTCGGCGGGCAAAACATAATGGGTGCGGGGATAAATCGGCAGGCGGTCGAGCGATTGTTTGATTTGACCGAAGAGAGGATCGATTTGCGCCAGGGATTCCACCTGCTCGCCCCACATCTCGATTCGATAGGCGTTGTCTTCGTAGGTGGGATAAACCTCGATCACATCGCCGCGCACGCGGAAAGTCCCGCGCCGGAAATCCACGTCGTTGCGCTCGTACTGGATCTCCACCAGCCGGCGCAGGATATCCTGCCGGGGAATCTTCTGGCCCTTTTCCAGCATGACGAGCATTCCGTAGTAGGCTTCCGGGGAACCAATGCCGTAAATGCAGGAGACGCTGGCGACAATCAGGCAGTCGCGCCGCTCGAAAAGGGAGCGCGTGGCCGACATGCGCAGCTTGTCGAGCTCGTCGTTGATCGTCGCCTCCTTCTCGATGTAAACGTCGGCGGCGGGAATGTAGGCTTCCGGCTGGTAATAGTCGTAGTAGCTGACAAAGTATTCCACCGCGTTCTGGGGAAAGAAGTGGCGGAACTCATGGTAAAGCTGCGCGGCCAGGGTCTTGTTGTGAGCCAGCACCAAGGCGGGACGATTGATGGCCTCCATCACCTTGGCCACGGTAAAAGTCTTGCCCGAACCCGTAACGCCCAGCAACACTTGGTGCTGCTTTCCGTCCTCGGCGCCGTGGATCAGGTCGCGAATGGCCGTGATCTGGTCGCCCCGCGGCTGGTAAGCGGAAACAAGTTTAAAGTCCATCACCCACACTCACTCCGGCAGGGAAAGCGAAAAGACCATTATATGGTGTCAGGCGCCAGGTGTCAGGTGCCAGGTTGCAGCGTTGATCGTTAGATCAGGAGATGGCGACCTGAAGGTCGGTGCTACTTTAGCCTTCTGCTGACACCTGGCCGCGGCCATGCTTCTTAACACGCCTGTCATGTGAACTGTGTTACGATGGAAAGGTTTTCTTGAAGAAAAACTATTTCGGTAAAGGATTGGGACCCATGGATCAGATCTGCTCGCGGCACACATCGAGATTGCTCGTCGTACTTTTGTTGTCAGGATTGATAACCGGCGCGGCTTGGGCCCAAGCGCCCACTCCCCCTGTTGCCACGCCGCCTCCGGCTCTAAGCCCAACCCCCGCCGCAAGCAAGCCCGCGAGCCTTGTGGTCGAGGCCCCGGTGCCACCCGAAAAGGTGGTGCTCAAGGTTGGCGAAAAACAATTCACCAAAGCCGAGATGGACGCCCTGATCGGGAATTTACCGCCGCAAGCGCAGCGCTCCCTGGCAACCCAGGGCAAGAAACCACTCGCGGAGCAGTTTGCGCTCATGGTGATGCTCTCCCGGCAGGCGGAGAACCATCATTTGGATCAGACGCCCGAGTTTGTTCACAAGTTGGCCTTCCAAAAGCAGCAGTTGGAAGCGCAAAGTGCCTATGAAGAGATCAATCAGCAGGCTAAAGTAACTCCGGAAGAGGCCCAGCAGTATTACACCGCGCATGCGGCCGACTACGACGAGATCACGGTGCGGCAATTCGTCGTCCGCATTAAAGCTGCCGCTCCTCCGGTCGGCTCTGCCCCCGCGACTCCACCAACCGGTTCGGGACTTTCTCCGGAGGAGGCGACGGCCCGCGCCGCGGCCATCCGCAAAGAATTGGCTGCGGGCACCGACATCAAGAAGGTCGTGGAGGATTTCAAGGCGCCCGGCGATGTGATCATCGAAGCCGAGCCCCGCAAAATCCGCCACGGAGGTATGCGCCCGGAAATGGAAAAGGTAGCATTTGGTCTAAAGGATGGCGAGATCTCTGAACCGATTAATGTCCCCCAGGCTTTGGTTTTCTTTCAGGTGACCGGCCATGGCCGCGCAGAGTTAAAAGACGTTATCCCGGAAATCGAAAAAAACCTGCGGCAACAAAAGATTGACGCCGCGATGGCAGAGCTAAAGAAGAATGCCGCCGTGTGGATGGACGACCAGTACTTTGCCGCCCCACCCAAGCCTCAGGCTGGGCCTACCTTGGGCCCACCGGCTGTGAATGCGCCGCCGAAGCCTTGAGCCCGCTGCGACACAAAACGCGAAAACTCATTTAGAAAACTGCAGGTTCGGTGCGTGGTTGAATTTATGTTTAAGAACTGCAAGAGAATTCGCAGAGCGATGGAACTCGAGATTTTGCTTGCAGGTTGTTGGCCCTTCTCGATTCTATTCTTCACAAGGTTTTCAACAAGCTCTGTTGATAAGTTTGTGGAAAACCTACCTCAAATTAAGGTAAAGTTAAAATCCTGAATGAGTTTTAACACATTGCACCAATCCTGATGCAATCGTTGTAATGCAAAAAAACCATATCTTTCCGTAGAATCTTCCCCGCTTGGCGACAGAAATGCTAGAGTGACTTCCTTTTCCTTTTCTTATTGAGATTTCCACAAGCATAACCGCGACCCTCTAAATAACCTGCCAATAGAATAATGGTAATGGGCGTTTTATTTCCGACCTAAATTAGCGGCTGGGGCTTCTTGAGTTTGACTTCGAAAACCTGGTTATCGCTTTCCAGTTGCAGTTGCTTGCCATACGTCTGGTGACCGGGCTCGGTGACCGTTAAGATGATCGTTCCCTTATTGATGCCCACAAACTTGTACCGGCCCTGCGTATCGGTCTTGGCATTGTAAGTGATTTTATTCGCCTTCCCAAACCTCGCTCGGCTGCCGGGCTCCGCGAATTGCAGAGTGAGGTGCGCTTGGCTGATCGGTTGCCCGGTATCAGCTTCCTTTACCAGGACAATCATATTGACAGTTTCGCTGCTCGGCTTCCCTTCTTGAGCATGGGCAAACCTGCTGAGGCCGTTGAAGAGCAAAAGGCTGGTGGAAACCCACGCCGCCACGAAGAGCTTGGTGTGCTGGGATGAAGACATGGGATGGGACCTCCTCGCTTTATTTCTACTTCGCCTTTTTCATGGTACGAGCCGCCTTCACCGAATCCCCCACCCACTGAAGATAATTTCGCGAGCCCTCGATGATCGGCAGGCAGATGATCTCCGGGGTATGATAACTGTGCAGCTTGGAAATGGCCGTTTTGATTTCCGGAAACAGCTCGCGCGTGCTCTTGATGAAAAGCTGATACTCCTGATCGTGAGCGACTTTCCCTTTCCAGCGATAGATGGACTCGATGGGCTTCGTGATGTTGACGCAGGCGGCGAGCTTGCTCTCCACCAAGTGCTTGGCGATCTTGCGGCACTCCTTTTTGCTCGCCCCAGTTACCAGGATGACGACCTTGTCAGTCATGGATCCTCCTCGCAGCCAAGCATTGGCCGGAAGATCGCGCAGTTGCGCGAAACTCGCTAACGAAGATACAATGAGGGGAGCATGAGAAGCAACCCCCTTCAAGGGGGAACTGGGTGGGTTAATCGGATGTAGAGGCGGCTTTACGCCGCCATTTGGCGAGGTAAACTCGCCGCTACAACCCACCACCGGAAACGGCGGGCCTTGGTTTTTCCGAGTGGTTGCCGGCGAGCCATGAACGATTCGAATTTTGACACGACCGCGCTTTATCGCAATGGCATCATGGTGCTGCTCCTCGTGTCGGTCGCACTTATCGTCCATAACATCTTCGGCCAGAACGGATACCTGGCATCGCGCCACCAGCAAAAAGCGCTCCAGACGCTTCAGCAACAAATCCAGCAACTCCAACAGGAAAATGAGCAGTTGGACAAAGAGAACCGGGCACTGAAGTCAGACCCCGCCGCCATCGAGCGCCTGGCCCGCGAACAGATGCACCTGGCCAAACCCGGCGAGAAGATTTACACGCTCCCCGAAAAGGCCCCCGCCCATCCCCCGCCTCCCACGGGTAAGGTAACTTCTCCCCAACCCTAGCCGCTTGGCAGTGGTGTCATTTGGAAGTGCCACGGGCGTCCCGCCCGTGAACGGTCACGGCCAAGATGGCCGTGCCACAGCAAATGACACCACTACCATCCGCTTGCGAGATTTCCTGAAAATGTGTATGTTGTTGGAAAGGGCTTAGGAGGTCACAAACATGAACGTGGAGCACACTGCTCGGGTTATCGCTTTGTCCGTATTGTGCATCGGGTTTGCCTTTTCGTTGGCCCAGGCCGGGGATCTTCCCGAAGTTGGCAAGAAGGCGCCCGACGTAACTCTGCCGTCGCAGGACGGGAGCAAAGTAAGCTTGAAGGATTTTCGCGGCAAGTGGGTGGTGCTTTACTTTTATCCCAAAGACAACACGCCAGGCTGCACCATCGAGGCCCACAATTTTCAGCGGGACCTTTCGAAGTACGACGAAAAGAATGCGGTGATTCTCGGGGTCAGTGTGGACTCGAGCGAAAGCCACCAGGACTTTTGCACGAAGCAGAGCCTGACTTTCAAGCTACTGGCAGATACCGACAAGAAAGTCGTGGCCGAGTACGGCTCGCTGAGCGATCGGGGATTTGCCTCGCGCAACACCTTCCTGATTGACCCCAAGGGCAAAATCGCGAAGGTCTGGACCGGGGTCAAACCCCAAGAGCACAGCGACGAGGTGCTGGCCGCACTGAGCGAGTTGCAGAAGAATTAGGGCCAGGTAAAGTATGAAACAGCGAGCGTAGCGCAGACCTGTTTTTTAGGTCCGCGGCTCGTCCCCGAATGGTAAGGAAAAGCCGCGGACCTAAAAACAGGTCCGCGCTACACCCACTTCTCTCTACCGCATCACACCTTCGACCGGGCTGGAGGCCGTGGCATAGAGCTTCTTGGTCATGCGGCCGGCGAGGAAGGCCTGGCGGCCCGCCAGCACGGCGTTTTTCATCGCCTGCGCCATCAGCACCGAGTCCTGCGCGCCGGCGATGCCGGTGTTCATCAGCACGGCGTCCGAGCCCAGCTCCATGGCGAAGGCGGCGTCGGAAGCGGTGCCCACCCCCGCATCGATAATCAACGGAACCTGGGTAATCATTTCGCGCAGGATTCGGATGTTGGTAGGATTCTGGATGCCCAGCCCGGAACCGATGGGGGCGCCCAGCGGCATCACCGCCGCCGCCCCCGCGTCAATCAAGCGCCGCGCGGAAATCAGGTCATCATTCGTGTAAGGCATCACTACAAAACCTTCTTTGGCAAGCACCTCCGTGGCTTTGAGCAGCTCGAAGTTGTCCGGGAAGAGGGTCTTTTCATCGCCAATCACTTCCAGCTTGATCCAGTTGGAAAGCCCCACCTCCCGCGCCAGGCGCGCGGTGCGGATGGCATCGTCGGCGGAGTAGCAGCCTGCGGTGTTGGGAAGGATGAAGAGCTTGCTGCGGTCGATGAAGTCGAGCATGGACTCTTTGCTGCGGTCGGTCAGGTTCACGCGCCGCACCGCGACGGTGACGATCTCCGCGCCCGAAGCCTCGTGCGCCCGCGCCATCTCCTGAAAGCTGCGATACTTTCCCGTGCCCACAATCAAGCGCGAGTGAAATTCCCTTCCCGCAATCCGCAGGACGTCATTTTCCATTTTTGCACCTCGCTCTCGATTCTAATCGGCGGTCGGGGAAAATGCAATTGAGCCGCGGGACCCATGGCACGAAAGAAAAGGGCGCGGGAATCCCGCGAAGAGTATATGATGTGGGGCAGTTGGGAGCTAGCACGGAACTACCACTTGACTATTCCGGAGGCAGGCATGCGCCGCACCCGCTTTATGAGCTTTTTGTTTTTCGTCTGGGCGATAGCGTTCTTCTTCCTCCCCGACTTTCGCCAGAGCTTCCAAGTGCCGCTCATTAGCGCCGGCAACTGGTCCCGATTTGTTGCAGGAGGCCGGTTGCCCGACAAAATGCTGGAGCGGACCGCCAAGCTCGCTGAGCAGGGCCGCGATGGCCGGACGCTGGCGTTTGTGGCGCTGCATTACCCCATCGGCGCGGAAGGCGCCCGCCTGGCGGACGAGGCCGTCGCCTTGGACCCGCAATACACGTGGATTTACTACAGCCTGATCCGCGCTTACCAGGAAAAGGCTAATCCCGCCTCTGATCAATGGCCCGCCAAACTCCTGGCCTGGGACCCCGACAATGCCATCCCCTACCTGGTGGCCGCAGAGAGTATTTCCTACAAGAAGCGTGACAGTTGGCCGCTACCGCAGCAGTTCGAGGCCCTGGCCAACGAAACCGAGTGGCGACAGGTAATGCAGAAGGCCTTTACGGCTCCACGCTATGATTCGTACGCGATGCGCCGGTTCAACCTGGAGCGGTCGTGGCTGATCGAGCACCGTCTGGCCCGCGCCGACATCCTGGTGTTGTCGGTGGCCGGCTATCCCATCCCCAATCTCTTGAACATCCGCAATTACGACAATTTGCTGGTGAAGGAGCTGGGCAAGGAGGCAGAGAAAGCCAAGAAACTTCCCGAGGCCCTCAACGACTACTGGACCGTCGCACACTTCGGTGAGCGCATGCAACTCGCGGGGATTGACTTCTTCGAGAAACTGGTCGCGGCCGCCGTCCAATTCGATGCCTACGACCGACTCGTCCCTCTCCTCCGCCAAATGAACCGCACGGATGAGGCGGCTACCATTGATTACGCGCGGGCACAGATGCACCAACAATTGGACATGGGGAGGGATCCTCTCGCGCAGAGCAGCAACTACAATTGGGGCGCTTTAATGGTCAACCTGTTCGCCGGCCTGACGGTGATCTTCGGCCTGTTCACGCTGCTCACCGTGGCCTACGTCAACACGAAGCAATTGATCCGCCCGGAGAAGAAAGGCCGAATCTTCCAGTTCCTGACGGTGGCGGAGAATTACATGCCGATCCTCTTCTTCCTCGCCTGCCTGGGCCTTTACATCAGTTATTACCCGTTCGCGCAAAATTTCCACCACTATCTCACAGCGAGCGGCAACATTCACGATCTGGGGCCGTTCACATACAACGTGTATCCGGCGCTCGGGTTTGGGCCCGGGCACCAGGTCCTTGACTTCCAGAATCCCTTCCGCCGTTACGCCTTCTACGCCATTGCCGGGCTGGTGGTTGCGGTCATCTATGATGTGCTGGTCAAGCGCCAGGGACGTCGGCAGAAAGCATAGCGTGCACCGCGCTACACCTCATCCGGCCCGCACCACTGGAAAAGCCGCAGGGCCGGAGTGCGGGCCCTGCGCTACGTGCGCTTGGAGGCTTGCTGAGGGCGGTTAAGGGCGTCGAGAAAGCGGGGGAAGGCCTTGGCGTAGGTCGCGAGACCGTCCGACCCGCGAAGGTCTCCAATCACTTTGCTCACCACATCGGCCTTGCGGGGGTGCTCCCATTCGTCGAAAAGGTAATCGTCAATGCGGATGGGGAACAGCACATTCCTATGCTCGCGGTCTTCCTTCTGCAAAGCGCGCTCGATTTCGCGAATGACGGGCTCGCTTTGGAGCGAATGCTCGCAGCAGATCACCACCAGCTTGTCATAATGCCGGATGGCCGTGTCAATCTCACCCTATACCGGCTCACCCCACTTGGCATTTTCGTCAAACTTTGATTTGCGGAGAATATCGCTCGCAATCTCCGCATATTGTGCGTATTTTATTGTTGAGGATGCGGAGAATGAGGGCTATAATCTCCGCATGGAGGACGGAGAATGAGCCGCTATATCCACGAACGGGCCGACTGGCCGAAATTTCGATGGGATCAAAAAGCGCTGGCTGTGCCGTTGGCCGCCGTGCGCCATCGGCAAGGACGCCTGATTGGACTTATGGAGGCCCTTGGCTTTCCTCTCAGAAAAGAGGCTGTCCTCGAAACACTCACCCTTGATGTTTTGAAGTCCAGCGAGATTGAGGGTGAAATCCTTAACCCGGTCGAGGTTCGCTCCTCCATTGCGCGGCGGCTGGGAATGGACGTTGCAGGGTTGGTTCCGGCAGATCGCAACGTTGAAGGCGTGGTGGAGATGATGCTGGATGCCACGCAAAACTTTGAGAAGCCCTTGACGGCGGAACGGCTGTTCGACTGGCACGCCGCCCTCTTTCCCACCGGGCATAGCGGTCTCGATAAAATCAGGGTGGGCGCATGGCGCGACGACTCAAAAGGTCCGATGCAGGTTGTGTCCGGCCCGACCGGTCGTGAGCGCGTGCATTATGAAGCCCCGGCGGCCCAGCGTATCGATGCGGAAATGACCGCCTTCATCGATTGGGCAAATCAGCCCGGCGACACAGACCCGGTGCTAAGAGCGGCGATTGGCCACTTGTGGTTCGTCACCATCCATCCCTTCGACGACGGCAACGGACGAATCGCCCGCGCCATTGCCGATGGGGCGCTGGCGCAGTCAGAAAAAAGCGCCCAGCGTTTTTACAGTATGTCCGCGCAAATTCGCGAGGAACGGAACGCCTATTACGACGTATTGGAAAGGGCGCAAAAAGGCACACTCGACATTACGGATTGGCTGGAATGGTTCCTGGGCTGCCTTGATCGCGCTTTTGACGCGACCGAAACCACCCTCGCGGGCGTGTTTCGCAAAGCGCGGTTCTGGGAGAAACACACGGACACCCCGCTCAACGAACGGCAACGCCTGATCCTGAACAAGATGCTGGATGGCTTTGACGGAAAACTCACCTCAACAAAATGGGCAAAACTCGCGAAGTGCTCTCAGGACTCGGCACACCGCGATATTCTCGACTTGATCCATCACGACATCCTGATCAAAAACTCCGCGGGTGGCCGTAGTACGAGCTATTCTCTAAAGGAAGCATAACTATGGACTGTGAACTGATCGCTGACCCTGCCTAACTGACAACGGACCACGGACGAGTGACCACGGACAGTTTTTCATGAATTCTGAATGATGGACAGAAATCGGGCGAAAGCGAGTTTGCCCCCAATCGGCAAGAAAAAGCCGCGGACCTGCAAAACAGGTCCGCGCTACGGTTGCTGCGGTTCTTCCCTAGCCTCGTCTTCCCGAACGTGAGGGCAGGCGTCCCTCTTGGAGATTTCCGGCAAATGTGGCGCAGACCTCCGCCTTTTGAGGTCTGCGGCACTTCCTGAGACTCGCGCTCTCGAACCTGAGGGCAGGCGTCCCTTTTGCAGATTTGTGGTTTTGGCAAAGTAAGAGCTACGCTCGCTCTTGCAGATTTGGGGTTTTGGCAAAGTAAGAACCGCGGACCCCAAAGACGGGGGTCCGCGCTACGCTTGCTTTGTGCGCGGTGGGAAGGAATTCAATGAGCGTCTGGAGTACATGCACCTAAATCCCGCGAAGAAAGGGCTGGTGAAGCGGTGGTAGCCACGATCAGTGCAGTCCTGACCGTGGGTTCTTCTGGCGGTGGTCGAGTTACGACAATTTTGCTTTGGACAAGGCCACGGTGGCGGCGTTCCCCATCCAGATTGATGACGTGCGATTGCCCTTGGGGTATCGCACATGAGAAAAGCCCACGGTCAGGACTGCGCCGACCGTGGCTACGAGTTAAACTCCGATGGTGATATCACCGATGAAAAAAGCCCGCGGCCAAAAAGGCGCGGACAGTGGCTACGCGCTTTAAGGAGTGCGCATGCAGTGGGCGAGGCTGGGAGCAATGGCTTGGAAATGCTTGAGGTTCAGGCCCATCTTCCTTTTTGTTATAAGCGGGTTTTTCTGTCGAACCGCTTGGGACGAAAGCAGTTAGTCGTTCTGTCGTATGTGGGCCTCCTGACTACAGGGCCGGGAGGGCGACGCCGAGTGCCTTGAGA
>Ga0326727_10004632_pt1 | contig 40863 bp, 29 predicted proteins | sample MB2enrmetagenome_FD_207643 | JGI IMG/M metagenome (GOLD analysis project Ga0326727, IMG submission 207643) | Lab enriched peat soil microbial communities from McLean, Ithaca, NY, United States - MB29MY | ecosystem: Environmental > Terrestrial > Soil > Wetlands > Peat | place: USA: New York...
GCCCGGCAATAGCCCCTCGATGCGTTCCCACTGATCGTCCCGCAGCCCGTAGCGATGCACCCCCATACTGCAAAATTACTGGCTGGTAGTTTCACTGCATATAACCAATTTGATGACACGGCCTAGTGCACCGCATGATGTTGCAGGAAAAGGCTTCGCAATTGATGAACGACGCCCGCGCCATTCCCAGGTTGAACGTTCCTGCCTACAACAGGTGGAGCGAAGCGCTTCACGGAGTGATTGACGATGGCGTAACGGAGTTCCCCGAGTTGATCGGTCTTGCCGCTACCTTCGACGTGCCCGCGATTCATGCAATTGCAATCGATGTTGGGATCGAGGGACGCATTAAACACCTGCAGGATGTACAGGCAGGCCACGACGGTATCATGGCATGGGCGGGCTAGACTTCTGGGCCCCCATCTCAACATCTTCCGTAATCTGCGTTGGGGCCGCGGCCAGGAGACCTACGGCGAGGATCCATTTCTCACCGGCCGCATGGGAGTTGCCCATGTAACCGGGATGCAAGGCGACGACCCGAACCACTATCGCGCGATCTCGACCTCCCAAGCACTTCGCGGTGCACAGCGGACCGGAGCCTACCTGCCACTTCAGCGACGTAGACGTAAGTAAGCACGACGAGTTCGACACCTACGAGCCTGCATTCCGCGCCGCAGTTGTCGAAGGCAAAGCAGGATCGGTGATGTGTGCTTATAACGCCATCAACGGCCAGCCGGCGTGCGCCAGTGAATTTTGCTGCAGAATCAATTACGCGGCAAGTGGGACTTTCAAGCTTCTGGATGTGTTGCACTTGGATTTTGAGAGCGGCCCTTTTTGACTTTCCATATACCTAAACATACAATCCAAAAATCTCCGGCTTGCGAGAGGGGGATTCGTATCGAGATGTATGTCATAGATAATGCGATAGATGCATATTTTCACAAGAAACATACACCCAAAAGTACACCCTCCGGGAATTTTCCTGGGCTTTAGAACTGCTTTGGAGAGAACAGCAGGCGGCGCATTCCGCCTGCATCTGGGCGATTGCGGGGCTATGACCGCCTGTTGCGGCCTCATTTCTGACGGCAATACCCATCTTGAACAGGCTCAAACCACTTCAACGGCTTTGAGCTCCAGTACAGCATTTGCGCCGACTACCCCGAATGATATCGCGTTGGCGAATGAACGCGGAGTACAATGTCAGCTATCCATCAAGGGACAGGGCTTGGTCAAATTTCAGGCCGGGCGATGAGGCGTATCAGACAATTCGCGTCGAAGACTCGCTTGATGACGACTGGAGTTCTTCCCCATGAATTATCTGCTTCAATCATGGTCCATTCTTAGCATAAATGCCCCGCGATTCGCATGGTTTGCGGCCTTTATCCTGCTGATTTTTGCGATTCTGTCTATCTTTGTACTGCTTTTCAAGGTCCAGAGGTTTTCGCGATCTTCGGGATCTCTATCATCCTCGTTGGAGAAGCTGTCTAAGCCAACCATTGGGAATGGCTTATCCCTCGCGCAGGTCGAGGGGATGAAGGAGCAATTCGCCAGATTCCCGCTCTTTGCCAGGAGCTGGACACGGCTGCGAGACAAATTAGTTCGGCGATCCGGGCAAGAAGGGGATGAGTTTTGGTTATCTTCCCCCGCTTCTGAGGTTCTTCAGCCTTCGGTCGTCACCGACTACTATATTGATCGTGAATGGTACAGTGCCATCCCCGGAATTTTGACAGGGACCGGGCTTCTCGTCACCTTTATAGCCATCCTCGTAGCGTTGCTTCATGTGAGGATTAACGGAACTCGTGTTGAAGGAATGGACTTGCTGATTGAGGGCTTGTCCGGAAAATTTGTGTCGTCAATTGCCGCATTAATGGCTGCGACAATTTTCGTAGTCTTTGAAAGAACGCAGATGCACAAGCTGGACAGGTCGGTTCACCAACTGTCTGCCGCTGTAGACGGCGTTATTCCGGTGCTTGCCCCAATTCATCTACTCATAGAGCTCCAGAAGGACATAGGCGAACAGTCTGTTGCATTCAGATCGTTCAATGCAGACCTTTCAGGGCGACTGAAGCAGTCCTTCAGCGAAAGCATGGGGCCTACACTTGAGCGAATGGTCACGGCCGTCGAGGATTTGAATCAGTTGCTTCGGGCTGCTGAGACTGCGAAAAGTGACACCATTTCGGAGAGCTTGTCCGGAATGATTTCAAGACTAGAATCCTCACTGACCGAATCCCTTGGCAAAATGGGCGAACAGTTCGCGTCGAAATTGTCCGGGGACTCCATGACGCAATTTTCGCGCGTTTCGGACTCTATCGCTGGAGCAGCGTCCGTGTTCGAGAAGATGACCAGACACAATCAGGAGACCCAGGCTGTTCTTTCTGAAATTGTCGCATTGGCAAAGAGTTCCGCCACAGAACAGATGGCACTGGGACGGAGCCAGATCGAAGACCTTACCAACGTTCTTCGTTCAATGCTCACGCAAATTGAGCAAGCCACCGGGTCGTCAGTTAATAACATGGGGGCGGCATTAAGTGTCATGATGGCTGACTTGTCCTCCAAAGTAGCGGAATTGACAGAACAAAGCCGGAGTTCGATGGTGCAAACTTCCCAGGCAAGCACCGAGGCCGCCAAGTCGGTAATCAAGGAAGCTAGCGACTGGAGTATTGCCAGCAAGGAGCAACTGGCATCTCTGATCGAGAAACACACTAGCCAACTCATGACAGTCGAGAAACTGACCAGCTCGCTTGAGGAAGCTGCCAGCCGGTTTAGCTCAGCTTCGTCTGAGTTCAATTCGATTATCACGAAACTCCAGCACGTTTCCACGGATGCGGGCGTCTGCATGACCGCTATGAGCGGGGCCGCAAAATCGGTCAAGGACTCGCAGGAGGGACTCCAGATAGTCGCCGACGAGTCATTGTCTCAAGTTGTCAATCTCTCTCAGGTGGGCCGCGAGCAGCAGGAGTTCGTTTCGAAAATCTTGCAGACCATGCAGCAATATCAGGAGACATTTGCGAAGGTCGAGAGTTCCGCGTCATCGTTGCTCCAGATGCTCGACCGTAACCTCAACCAACATCTGGAACTGTGCAAGAAAGGCTACGACTCTCTGATCGAAGTCTCGAACAATCACTTCGTTAACGCCACCGAGCGGCTTGGCTCTACCGTAGACGAGCTTCAGGAGTACCTTTCGGACCTTAACGAATTGCTAGCGGCAAAATCGCCCGCAAGGAACACACATGGCGGCTAACGGCAAGAGCGGAAGTACCGGCCTCGCGAGTTCCATGACCGATCTGATGACATCGCTCATGGTCATATTCGTTCTGTTGCTTGTCGCAACACTGAACAATGCCTCTGCGGAAGGCGAGAACACACGCAACCTGATATTGGACCAATTGAGAATCGATTTGCAGGATTTCGCTCAGAAGGGCGTTCGGGTCGAGAAAGACCCCACAGATCCTCTTGGTCTCCTCGTTCTAGTGCCGGAAGGATTGCTCAATTTCGCCGTGGACAAATCCGACATCCCCAAGGGCGGTATCGAGTTCCTGAGTGTCTTCGCACCGCGTCTGGCATCAACCTCATGCAATTCGCGCTACAAGAAGGAAATCAGTTCAATCGTAGTTGAGGGGCACACCGATTCATCTGGAACTGACGAACACAACCTGGATCTGAGCCAAAGGCGTTCCTTAACGGTTGTTCAACAAACACTGAACATTCTTGGGCAAGGCGATGCACGCGACAAGGCTTGCTTCTTAGACTTCCTCTCTGCCAGCGGAAGAGGCAGCAAGGAGCCTATCCTCGACGGCCAAGGCACGGAGGATAAGGACAGGAGTCGCCGCGTTGTATTCAAGATTCGCGTTCGATCCCTGGAGCAGCGCGAAATCCGCACCATCCTGGGGAATTGATATGGCCGGGACCCGCTCTTCGTTCGAGATATTGGATGAACTCACGAGGTTGGTGGGTGCGATGCACAAAGAGGCTCCTCCGCAGAACCCTTCCGACCACTCGCTCAGCAAGCTAGAAGCGGAGGTTACGAGGCTATCGCAAGTGAAGAAGACCAGGCCCGCGAAATGCCCGCCGGATTACGTCGATTTATGGAGGCGAGTCGGTAGCTCCGGTACGGACGAACTTACCGGCAGAGCAGTTCGCTACCTCAGCTGGGAGACGGACATTGCCATTTTGCCCGCGTTCCAGGCGTTGGCCCTGATGCCAGACAGAATCAGTGCCCGCACGATTCAGGGTCTCGTTCGCAGTGTTCATCGGCGGTGGGATTCAACTGTGAACACTCCGGCAGTGGGAAATCTTGTTGTCGCCATCACCCAGTACGTCGGGAAGAATGCCCTGATCGAGAAGTGGAAGAGCGGCCTTCCACATGTCTTGAATCAAAATGGGCCGAGGAACTTTGCAGGAAGCATTCTAAAGCACGGAAAATCATGGGACGAGTACGCAGATCAATGGGGACTGGAGGCGGACACCGAATTCGGAAACCAGGTTTTAGAAAAGTCCGTAGCTCAGTCTCTCTCACGACTTGGCAGTGACTCAGAGGCCCTGCTGGACGCAGTAATCCGTTTGGTTCTTCCGAGCAAGCATTGGAAGCCCGCTTCGTTTAAGAACGCGATCCAACAACTAATACTCGCATGTCCGCGATCATCACAGAAGCAATCAGAGAACCTCACGAGCTTTATTCTGAGTGACTTTCGCCTCTTGGACCCACGACTTCCGGGGAATAGCCCAAACTGGGCCGGCATCGGCGAATCCGCGCGCGACCTCGTCATTCAATGGTTATCTGCTGAGGATATTCAACTGTTCTTTGACCATGTCCTGCCTAAGCGGGATGACCCACACGGCAGAAAGCCGTTCTGGATGAAGTACAAATCGAAGGTCAAACGCTCGCGACCGCTTCTTGCGTCTCTCGACGAAAACCGTTGGCTGGCAAATGCGGCCACTCAGGGGAAACGGAACTTTGGACAAATGGAATTATTATGCGACACGAGCGCATTCCTGTTGGACTTCGGTCGAGTGATCGTCGTCGAATTCAGCAAAGTGAACAATGCTGTCTATGTCTACGAGCGCCGTGAGATGCCGGGACTCAGCGAAGACTTTTGGTCGAACGCGCGATTTTCTCTTCGAGACCTCAAGGACAGAGCGAACTGCATCGCAGATCCAATCTCTCACATTCCTGGCTGGGAAGGAAAAGTGAGAACGTTGCTAGCGCAATACGGGATTTATCTAGGAGCTTGAATGATGTGGGAACTCCTACGAGGAACAAGAACTAACGTCACTGCCACGACTGAGGGTGTTGTCATCGAATGGTCCCAGACCCTGGATTCGTCCGCTTCATCTAGGTTCGAGAGAATACTCCCCGCTCTGTTACTTCAACTAGAGGATATGGAGATTGGACGCAAACACGCCGAAAACAACTGGGGCATTCCCTACGAAAGCTTCATCGAGCTTGAAGACAAGGGGATCGATGCCTTTGACGGCATTTGCAAGTGGTCGCCATTGACCGTGGAATTGGAGTCAACTCGCTGGCTTGGCGCGCCTGATTTCAGGTATACCTACCGCTTTCATCTTGGCCAAGCGCCTGTTGCAGTAGAGCGTCGAGGCTGTTTCCTGAACGTCAAGGATGACATTTTCAGGCTGGATGCTGATACCTACAATTTGGTTCAGGCAATTGACGAATTCAACTCGACCGCGCCAGGTGATCGAATACGTAGTGCTCTCCTCGAATTCAGCAAGATCAAGGGACTGGCAACTTCCATTGGAGCGAAGCTCGATAAGTATATCGGAGCGGAGCGTGTTTTGCTGCCCTCAAAACTCGGTGTCGACATCATTGCAGAAGAGGGCGGTCGCATTTCGTTTGTTCCGAAAGTGGAGGGAGTACCGCAGGAGGGCATGACTCGCGCATTCTTCGCTTCAGATGACATCGAGAGCGTCTATGCTGTCGACGATGATTCCGGCGGTCGAATCCGCGTCATCTTTGATGAGACACAGCAGGAGGTTCTTCGCCGCATTCAGCGGGTCAGGCACTTAGGAGGCAAGTCAAAAGCGGAAGTGATGCGTGATCCAGCCGTTCTCTTTGATGGTGTTTCGGGAGCGGTCGAGTTTGCGTTTGGCCCCCGTGTCATTGGCGTCGGAGACTTTCCCTTCACAGTAAGACCGTATATGGACGCCCGAACCGGAATCTTAGATGGGACAAGTCCTGGCTCCCACCAGCCGTGCCCTCCTGAATATGGTATCGAGTGTCAGTATCCAGATGGCTCGAACGAACGAGTCAAGTTCTCTTCGCGGGATGACCTTCTCAAATTCAGAAACGAAGTCGCTGGCGCTGAGAGTCGTGGGATCGGCACAATCGACTTAAACGGCAAAACGATCTTGCTGACACCACAGCTTGGATCTGCACTGGACGAACTTCTCGAAGTTCAGAAGAATAGCGAGAGGCATCGCAAAGAAAACGAGGTTAAGAACCCAGGGAAGTATGTCCTTATCTATACGAATGAGGCGCAACTCGAATACCAGCTTGAGAGTGGTCGCGTTGAACCTCGCGTTCATAGCACCAGCCTTCCCACAACCTTCAGCGCCAAAACGAAACCTCATCAAATCGTCGGATACCAATGGCTGAGAACAAATTATGAGCGGAGCCGTAGCGGATGTCTGTTGGCTGACGACATGGGCCTAGGCAAGACTCTCCAGGTGCTGTTGTTTATAGCATCACTCATTGAGTCGAAGGACATTGCAGGCAACAAGGACGACGCCGATTTGCCACCTTGGAACCCGATCCTTATTGTTGCCCCGGTGATCCTGATTGAGAATGCGACCTGGAAAATGGATATGCAGGAATTCTTCAGCGAGGAAGGATCTGTCTTTGAACCGCTACTGGTGCTGCACGGTGCCACGATTAAGCGATTCAGAAGCCCGAGCGTTCAAGGTAGAGAGATCGGCATCGGCCAAGCAGCTCTGCTGCTCGACGAATTGCGGAAATACAAAGTCATCCTCACAAATTACGAAACCGTAGTGAACTACCAGCATTCGTTTGCGCGCATACCTTGGTCTGTTGTCGTAACCGATGAGGCCCAGGAATACAAGACTCCCAGCACTAAAATTTCACACGCAATGAAGGCGCTGACTGCGCGGTTCCGCATTGCATGTACCGGAACACCTGTGGAAACACGGCTGTTCGACATATGGAATCTATTCGACTTCTTGCAACCAGGGCCGCTCTTGGGGAGCGCGACAGATTTCAGGAGAGACTACGAACCTTCTGTGCAAGATTACGACCTACCAAAGCTGAAGGAAAGACTGAAGCTCGGCGCGCCGGATGCACACCTGTTAAGGCGCAACAAGGCCGATGTGTTGGTGGATCTTCCACCGAAATACGAGCACTACCTGGAAAGCAATTTATCGCAGGTTCAGGTTGACTGGCATATAGACTTGCTGAATCGGCGTTCGGGGAACAATCCGGAAAGCCATCCGTTTTCCATTTTGCACAATCTCATGAAAGTCTCGCAGCATCCTGCCCTGGTGCCGCGTTTTGAACCGACTACACCGGAGGAGGCAATTCGTAGCTGCCCAAAACTGGAGAGTGTAATCCAGTGCTTGCAAGAGATACGGCTCAAGCGAGAGAAGGTTCTGATCTTTGTTCGTAGCTACGACATGCAGCAATTGCTTGCCCTTACTCTTGAGCACGTCTTCAAATTTCGGGTTCAAATCGTCAACGGAGCAACCGGCAAGGACGTACGTCTTGGGGTGGGCAATTCCCGCCGCGCTATCGTCGATACATTCAGAAAGTCCGTCGGCTTCAATGTTCTGATTCTGTCGCCAGATGTGGCGGGTATCGGGCTGACAATCGTTGAGGCCAATCACGTCATCCACTATGGCCGATGGTGGAATCCGGCCAAAGAGTCGCAGGCAACTGACCGGGTATACCGCATCAAACAGACTAAGCCTGTTCATGTGTACTATCCGATTTCGAAACATCCCGAAGGAACCTTCCCCTCATTCGACGAAAAGCTCGATGCGCTTCTTACCAACCGTAAGAAGCTGGCGGCAGATTTTCTGGCTCCAATGCCGGACGAAGAGGATCTACAGTCTGAATTGTTGCGGTCACTGGGGGTTTCTGGTGAATCCCTTCCTCCTCAGCAGGTCATTACTGTCGAAGACTTGAGCAAAATGACGTGGGATAGATTCGAGTCCCTTGTGGCCCTGATAGAGGAAAAGTACGGCAGAAAAGTGTGGCTATCTCCAAAATCAGGGGACGGAGGAATCGATGTTGTCGCTCAACTCGGTTCGGAAATTCGGCTTATCCAATGCAAGCATTCTCAGTGGGCACATGAGATTGACAATGAGGTCCTCGCGGAGTTGATTAGCTCAAGTGACGCGTTTCGTGCAAGTCTTCACGTAACGGGTTACACGATCAAGCCTGTGCTCATTACGAACACGGCAGTTCCGCGAAAGGTTGTGAAGTATGGTCTTGATCGAGACGTGGAAGTAATTGCTATTACATCATTCAACTCTTACCTTGGTAGTCTCCAGTGCTCAAGAGCCGAGGTTGAGGGACTTGAACAACGGAGATATCCTTCCATTGCTCGATTGAAACACGATCTCGTTAACGAACTCCGAAAAGCGTGAGTGCAAGCCCGTCAGGACGTTTTGCAACAAGTATGGCGGGTACGTGGAATGAGATTTCGCATTTGCTGATGTCGTAGGGCGTAGGCGAGAAGAGTAGTCAACTTGCCAGTAGGTATCAGGAGAGACAGATGACGTTGCAACAGGTGTTTGGATGTATGAGAACAGGCAAGCCCTGGGCGTCGGCTGATGAATCGGCAAAGGAGGCAGCGGATGGTCAGAATCGTGCATACGGCGGACTGGCAACTCGGTAAGCAATTCGAGAACCTTGGGGCTCCGTCAGATAAGCTGGCCTTTCTTCGTCAGGGACGCATCGATGTTGTCCGGCGGATTGGTCAGCTCGCCGTTGATCGCTCAGTGGATGCGATTCTGGTCGCTGGCGATGTATTCGAGCGCAACGAAGTGGGCGACCTTTTGCTCCGTGAGGCACTCGCCGTCATGCGACAGGTGAATGTTCCGTGGCTTCTATTGCCCGGCAACCACGATCCGGCAGGGCCAGCCAGCGTTTGGGATCGGATCGAGAGAATCGGGCGCCCAGAAAATGTCCATATCTTGCTCTCCACGGAACCAATAATCTTGGCTGGCGGTAAGTTGGCTGTTCTTCCCGCACCATTGACTAGGAAGCACCAGTTTGCCGATCCGACAGAGGGCTTTGATCAACAAGTGACAAGCGATTCTGCCGTGAGAGTAGGGTTCGCGCATGGTTCTTTACGGAATAGGCTCGCTCCAAGCGCGGAGCAGCACAACATGATCTCCGATACGCGCGCCGTTGGCGCGAGTTTGGATTACCTGGCGCTAGGCGATTGGCATAGCTGCAAAGAAGTGGCTCCACGGACATACTATGCAGGCACTCCTGAGCAGGATGACTTCGATCAGGACTCCGGTACTGTTTTGATTGTCGAACTCAGCGGTCCGGGAGTTGCGCCAACGGTTGAAAGAGTCCCGGTCGGTCATTATCGGTGGCACAGTCTGAGCGCACAAATCCAAAGCCCAGGAGCGGTTGAACAATTGAGGGCGCATCTCTCGACCGTCACGCAGCCCCTGGCGTCGGCAGTGGTTCATCTGGATGTTCGGGGAGCGGTGAGCCTTTCTGAGCGCGCCGCAATCGATGAAGAAATCGCGAACTTCGAGGCCACAGTGCAGGTTTTGCGGGCTCGGACAAGTGACCTGGTTCCGTCCCCGACGGATGCGGATCTTGATGATCTAGGTCGCCAGGGCTTTGTGGCAATCGTAGTTGAGAGGTTACGAAGTCTCGAAAAGGACGCGGCGAATCCGGACTCAGCGTTCGCCGGAGCAGCACTGCAAAGGCTCTATGTTGAGCAGGTGCTTCACGAGGGACGGAAATGAGAATCCGAAGTATCGAAGTTTGGGACTTCTGCAAGCTACGCCATGTGACGGTATCCGGTCTCAAGGATGGCGTGAACGTCATCACAGGACAGAACGAGACCGGCAAATCAACCCTGCTGGCGGCAGTGCAGGCCGCCTTGTTCCAGCGGCATAACGTGACTGGCAAGGTTCTGGATGATATGCAGCCATTCGGTTGTGCCGTTCGGCCCCAGGTGATATTGGGCTTTGAGCTCAATGAGGGTGTCTACCAACTTCGGAAGACGTTTGGAGGCTCAAATGGCTCCGCAGAGCTTACGGACCCAGGCGGTCGGCGATTCTCCGACCACGATGCCGACCACAAGGTGGAAGAATTGCTGAATTTTCAGGCGGCATCTAGGGGCGGCACTAAGTTTCGCGAACTTGGAATTTGGCCGCTTTTCTGGGTCGAGCAGGGCACCACGTTTCAGGCATTGAATATAAATGCCGGTGTCAGGGCGACGGTGCAATCCAGTCTCCGGAAGGAAGTCGGCGACATTCTGGTGGGGGAGAGCGGTAGTCGCCTTAAGAATCGATTCGCTGAGCTTTATTGCCGGTTCTTTACACCGAAGACTGGTGTTCCAACTGGAGAGTTAAGCGCGGCGAAGAAGGATCTATCGAATCTTGAGGTTCTTCTAAAGGAAAAGCGATCTGAGCTTTCACAACTGGATCACGAGGTGCTAGCACTTGAAGCTGCGATATCGAGGCGCGATAAACTTACGGACCCGGCGATGAAAGAACGATTCGAGAAGGCTAAGTCGGAGGCTCTCAAGGATGCACACAACTTGGAGGTTCTCGATCAACAGCGGACCCAGGCTGACAATGATCTCCGTCTCAAGCGAGCGCTCCTAAAGAATGCCCAAGGAACGCGGCAGCAGCGCCTCGCCCTGGAAAATGAAGTGTCTCGATTAGAGCAGAAACTCACGGAGAGCGAAATTGCTGATGGTGGTGCCAAGAGGAATTTTGAGCAGTGCGAAGCCGAGCTTCAGGCCATGATCGAGCAGCTTGAGATTGCACGAAGCGCCGCGAAGACGGCAACGGAACAGCGAATCCAGATGAGTCGGGTACTCGAACTCGTCAAGGTCAGCGCTTCCTACGCTGTGGTTGTCCAGCGTCTCACTGACGCCACCTCGGCAGCCGAGAAGGAGGCCGACGCGAGAAAGATAGCCGCAGCCATCCGGGTTACTGCGAAAGATGTCGAACGTTTTCGGAAGTTAGAGCAGGCGTTGTTCCAGGCGGAGGCGAACCTGAAGGCCGCCGCCACTCGGATCGATTTCGAGGTTGTAGAGCCATCAAAATTGACTGTGAACGGTGACCCCGTTCCAGTGACACGAGAGATGATGGCAACGGATGTCGTCTCGATTTCGATTGAGGCAATTGGAGAAATCCGCGTGAGTCCAGGAGGCGAAGGTCTAGACAGCCGTCGCCAGCAGCATGTGACGGCACAGGACACGCTGGCATCCGCCTTGAAGGAATTAGGAGTTGAATCTGTTCAGGCGCTTCTTGAACTTGACCAGAATCGCCGCGAAGCTGAATCGGCAACCAAAACCCACAAATTAATTGTTCAAGCGCTGGCGCCCGACGGATTGGACGCCTTGCGTCAGGAAGCCAGCACTCAAGAGGGTCAGATCGAAACCTTGCGCCAAATACTTGGTGATGTCGAATTGCCCGTACTCGATTCAGCTACCGCTGCCGTTGCAATTGCCGAAAGCCAGGAACGGCACTGCCGGTCAGAGGTAGAGCGTCTCGACGCAGAGGTGGGCGATGTCCGAACGAAGCGAGATGGCGCGCGCACGCTGAAGACTGCCAAAGAGACTGAGTTGCGCACCACGACCGAAGACCTGGGTCGAAGCCGGGAGGCGCTCGCGGCGGCCAGAACGGTCAAAGCCGATGAAGCGGTCATCAGCGAAGCCGCCAGCGCTGAGCTTGATGAGCATACCGCTGAAAAGGCTTACACAGAACTGGATGCCCAGTACAAGAGCAAAGATCCTGAGGGGATCGCACTTCGCGTTACTACCACATCTTCTGCTCTGACTTCTCTGGAGGAACAGATTGCCGAAGCAGAGCGCTCGATCAACAAGATTCGGATCACTCTTGACGTGCTTGGACAGAAGGGCTTGGGCGAAGTGTGCGCGGCAATCGAGTCCGACTTAAACGCAACCCGCATTCGCTCGGCGGCTCTTGAACGGGAAGCCAATGCGATCCGCGTGGCGTACAACATGATCGTGCAGGTTGAGAAGGAAGCCAATGCCCAATTCCTCCAGCCGGTAGTTCGCCGGGTCCAGCCCTACTTGAACCGAGTTCTCCCTGGCTCCCAGATCCAGCTCGGAACGGACATGACAATCGAAGGTCTCCTGCGAGGAGCAGTTACTGAGCCCTTCGACTGTCTGAGTGTTGGCGCTCGCGAGCAACTCTCTGTGATTACGCGTATCGCCTTTGCCGACCTACTGGCTGATGAGGGAGTTTATGCTCCGATCATCCTTGACGATGCTCTAGTCTATTCTGACGACGGACGCTTCGCCGACGCCTTGACGACTCTGGCGTTTGCGGCCAAACGGCACCAGATCATCATCCTGACTTGCCAGGAGCACAAATACTTCGGCCTGACAGGCCCTGTAATTCGCCTGGAAGAGCGGGAGGAGCCGGTCTCACATTAATCAGTTACGAGCTTCACCAATTTTGAGTAGACGTTATCAGGGCGCAAACGCGACAGACAATTGCGTTGGCCCACTACGCGGTCTAACCTGTCTTTTTTCCCTTGCGCCCAACGGTTAGATTTGTCGAGATTCATTCATCACCCTCTCGATGCAATGAATCCACTATGGCTGCGACAATGCTCCAACGAGAACTCCATCTATTTCATCAGATTGCTGAATCGTTCCACATAACTTACACTTATGATGTCAACTAAATCAAGAAAGGAAAGAAACATGGCCGCACCGAAGAAGGCGACTGCTCGAGTGAAACGCAAGATCGTTGCGCCCGCAGAGAGGCGGACTCAGGTCCGGCTCACGGTGGATTCCAAATTCACCAAAACCCATTTCAACCAACTATTTGCCGTGCTAAAAATTCGCAATAAGAATGCCTTGGCCGAGCACATCATCATGAATTTCAAAACCAAGGCCGCGCAGGCACAGCTTGTGGCGTTCTATAACGGCCCGTGGCTGGACATTCCGTTTCAGACCATTGACACATCGTTCGTCTTCCCTCTGACCCACGATATTGCCGACGAATTGGAGCGAGTCGGCGGGGAAATCCTCGGCGGCGTGAACAAATCCAAGACGTTTCGCGTGATGGTGGCCTACTTTGCAGCCGTCCACAAACTCAAGACGCCAACCCGCCCCACATCCGTGTAGTCGCGGTCAGTACATATTGATGCGGCGACCACACTGACGCGATGATCGCGGAAGGTCCGCTGCCGACGACAATGGCATATCGCTCATGCTCTCCGTGGGCGCTGACGGGCGGTTTCTTCAGCAACGGGCTACCTGCCGCCTTTTTCCTGCTGGCGTTGGCGCGGATTCGCTAGACGTTGAAGAATATGCATGGCGTGTTGCATCTCCGGGTCCGTGAATTGAACGGATATGCCTTGTTGCGCCGCAGTCTTTGTGACCATTCGCTTCCACTCCACGCTGCCGTCACACGCGATGCGCGATCCGTATTTCTGGATGGCCATCTCCAATCCAAAGAGGACGGCGGCTTTATCCTGGTTGAGAACGGTGACGACGCGCCCACGGTCAATGACGGAAACCTGCCCGTTCAACGTGTACGAAACATCGCCAGTCTTGCGGTCAATTTTCCAAATGCGGGTCGCGGCGATCTGATTGGCAAGCGCTTGCTCCTTCTGTTGGCTTGCAAACCGCTGCTGTGCGAGGGCGGCCCAGTCTATGCCGCTGTCAAGATCGGACGGTGGGCCAATGTGCAGCCCGTTTACTTCCAGCATTGCATCGAGCCGCCGCTGATTGCGTTGATCCGCATAACGCCATCCTCGAAGCTGTGCGGCCGCCCGCGCATCTCCCTCGGCGGCTTTGTCTGCTACCCATGAGCGAAGATTCTTCGGAAATGCTTCATGCCGCCTCTGTCGAATGGCCAGCTTCAGGGCACGCACTTCGAGGACAGATTGGGCCGCCGCCTGGGAGAGCAGAACCTTCTTGTCCGGCCATGACAGAGCGGATGCGCGAATCTCCTTCTTCTGTTGCCGCAGAACCTCACGGAGGTATTGCGCACACTCCCTGCCGTCTGTAGTGAAGGCCTTGCAAACCTCTCGTTGCCGATTGCGATACTGGTTATATTCATCCATCAGGGCGGACCTATCGGCCCTTCGTTGCGCTTTGCGTTCCTCCCTCTGTTCGGTATTACGTCCGCCATGTTGTGCTGGTTGTGGTGCGGAATATTGAAGAGATGTTGATGCGGGTGTCCACGGGCCAAGAGCGGATTCTGTCGCCTGACGGTTGACCTTTCCAGCGAAGTTGCTGCGGAATACATCGGACGCTTTCACCCGGATGTTGTGGTCAACAGCAAGGACTGTGTATCCGCCTGCTTCCCCCTTCTCAAGCCGGAGATGAGCCTTGGACAGGAGGATGTGGAGATCGTCCCATGTCACATTGCGCCTGACAAGCAGTTGCCGTACACGCGGGGCCATTTCCCGCCGTATGTAGGTTTGGAGAGAATCCTCATCATGATAATGTTCAAACTGTGCAGCCACACCAGTCGGCTGTTGTCGAGCAGTACGGAGCGCGTTACGCTCCGAATAGGATGTACGCACTGCCTGTTTCAATTGCTCATCCCATCGTGTTGGACCGGCAGTATGCATCCAGCCATGTTTTGCTTCGAGTGCTCGCATTGCAGCATCGAGCGTCAACCAGTTGCGATAGGGTGTATGCGCCTTGAATGTCTCCGGATGAACCTTGTTTAGCATAATGTGGATGTGAAAGTGCTTCTTGTCATCGTGCGCAACAACCATATATTGATGGTCCTGGTAACCGAGTTCACGGAGTGTGTACAGCGCGCAATCTGTCCATTGTTGCCGGGTTGGTCTTTCACATGGCGGCCAGGCCAGTTCATAATGACAAAGCGCATCCTTGCAACGTGGGTTCAAAAATGCAATCCCCTCCATCTGTATTGCGACCGTGTCCATTCCCGCAATGTTCTCCGACAACACCACGTCTCCTCGCAAAAGCAGTTCCCCAGTATCAGCGTCTCGTTCCTCAGTTAGGTACTTGCAGAGCCGCTTGAAACTGCTCGCGTGCTGCCGAGCTGGTTGCACTTTTGCAATCATCTTCACTCCGCCGTGTTTTTGTTGAATGTGGCGAGTGCTGTGTGCAACTCCGATAGCACCGTATTGAGTTCACTGCGCAGTTCTTTCTCGTTTGGTGGGCCTTTTATCTCCGTCAGTAGATGCTTTTGCAATCCGTAGAGCTTGCTGAGTTCAGCGGCAACTTCGCGGCTTACTTGGGAACGTATTGGCCGGTTGAGTGCGCATTTACGAATAAACTCGCTGACCGTCAGGCCTGCGAGATGAGCCTGTTGGCGAATGATTTCCTTCTCTTGGAACAAGAGTTTGATGAGAACCCCCCGGCGATGTTCTGTCTTCTTTGGCCTTGCCATTTCGGTGCTCCTATGGGGTCTCGGGGCGAAGCCCTGAGCAAGGTGCGCAGGCCTAAACCCGAGTAGCGCAGCGGATTGGGTTGGGGCCGGTGGATATGCCAAAACGACCGCAGGGAGTTTCGGTATATCCAGCGCCTACCTTGCCTTCACGTTTACCAGAATCTTCATTCTGGCAGCATTCATATATTACATATTTGACATCAGTATAGTCAATATGGTGAAATGCCAATGTATGGAGAATGAGGCTCGTCGTAGGGCGCAGGTACTCTCGTCACACAATGTCGAGGAACTTCGTGCGTTCCTGAAGGAAAAAGCGAATGAACCTGCGCCGCAACCGGCCTCATATACGATTGGCGGGATCGTACGGGCGGTTTTCCCTGAACTGTGTGAGTTGCGGAAAAGGGGATACACGCTCAATATGCTGGTTCGCATCTTCGAGGAGAATGGCATGAGAATCACCGCTACAACATTGTCTGGCTACATGAAGAAGCTGAACAACATGGCCGAGGAAGCCACTGCTAACGAGGCTCCTAAAGGGAGAACACAACCTTCAACATCCCGTTCGCAATTGGGTGAGCACATCGCAATGAAGTCGAATGTAACGGTGTAAGCAAGGGCGCAACAATGATCCTGCAACGCAGCAATCCGCGAACGCATTTCGGTAGCAATCGCTGTGATGCCGGTTCAGACAAAAGAACGTAACCGTGCTGTGCAATCCGGAGAAAAGTCGGACCGTAAGAACCTCCATGTCAACATCGCAGCGCGCAAGTTCGCAGCAAAGGTGCTGACGCTCTGCTCAACCTGCTTCGTACAGCCGCACACAATTCAAACACTGCTCAACCAATGAGGTAATGGGATGCCGAGAAAGATTCTGAGACTGCCGATTGTATTGGACCGCACCGGGCTTTCACGCAGCACTGTCTATCAGCGCGTCACGGAAGGAAAATTCCCGAGGCCAGTGTCGCTGGGGGCCAGGGCTGTTGGCTGGATTGAAACAGAAGTCGAGGAGTGGATTGTCCGCCAGATTGAGGCCAGCCGGGAACTCTGCGTCCAGAAATCTGGCGTGAATCGTTCTTCGCCAAGGTGACTCTGGAACATGATTCCACCTCGGCACCCATCTTAGATTGGATTGCAGGGCATGAGTTGACTGACTTGCTACGCCGCAGTTCCACGGAATGTCAGCACCTTGCCGCCGCGCTGTGTCCGTTCTAGAAAATTCGCCCATTCCTGCATCATCCTGGCGCGTGGCTCCAGATAGAGGGCATGGTTGTAGGCGGCGCTTACGGCGTTGCGCGCAGCATGTGCGAGTTGAAGCTCAATATGATCGTGGTTGTATCCCTGCTCATGCAGGATGGTGGAGGCAAGCCCCCGGAAGCCGTGGCCAGTCATTCTGCCTTTGTAGCCCATCCGCTCCAGCGCTCCGAGGATAGTCATATTACTCATCGGCTTTTTGGGATTGCGGTCGCCGGGAAACAGGAACTCACTCGTGCCTGAGATGGTTTGCAACGTATCCAGAACCTGAAGGGCCTGTGTGGACAAGGGAACGATGTGGGCCGTCCGCATCTTCATCCGTTCGGGCGGAATATCCCACCGGCGAGCTTCGAGGTTGAACTCCGACCACTTGGCTCCGATCAACTCGCCTGTCCGAACGAAGGTGAGGGCCATCAGTTTTATCGCCAGCCGCGTTACATGAGTACCCTGATAAACCTCAATGGCTCGCAGAAGGGCGGGCAGTTCCTTGGCTTCCACACGGGCGTAGTTCGTCTTGCGCGAAGCCTTGAGGATGTCCCTTGGCCGAATCTCTTTCGCCGGGTTCCGGCGGGCGTAACCGTGGGCAATGGCGTATCGGAAAACCTGCCCAGCCGTTTCCAAAGCGCGCTTGGCGATGTCGCGAGCTCCCCGATCTTCGATGGCCTTCGTCACCGCTACCAGCTCGGGTGCTTCGATCTCCGCTACGGGACGATCTCCCAGGACGGGCAAAATGTCCATTTCCATCCGTCGCCGTGTGTATTCGACATGGCGTGGACTCTTGCCTTCCGCCCAGTGATCCAACCATTGTGCGGCTACGCTCTGAAAGGAATTCTCGACCGCTATTTTCTCAGCGGTCTTCTCGGCCTTCCGCTGCGCCATCGGGTCAACGCCGGTTGCCAGAAGCTTGCGGGCCTCGGCGTGGCGTTCTCGGGCCAGCGCCAGGGGCACATCTGGATATTTGCCGAGGGACATCAGCTTTTCCTTGCGGTCAAACCAGTATGCCCAACGCCACAGCTTTCCGCCTGCTGGCGTAATCCAGAGGTAAAGTCCTCCGCTGTCGTTCAAACTGTAGGCCTTTTCCCTCGCCTTGGCTTTTTTAATTTCAGTGTCGGTTAGTGCCATTTCGCCCGAAACCTCCGTTTTAGGAAAATACCCCCACCTCAAAACAAAAATACCCCCATAAGTACCCCCTGTCAAACGCGGCTGCACTCGGACGCATCTGGACGCAGAAAGACGTAAAGCCTAGCATTTGCTAGGCTTTACGTCTTTCTGTTGGATGTCTTTGGATGTTCTTGGAAGGAGTCCTGGCGGAGAGAGGGGGATTCGAACCCCCGATACAGGTTTAGGCCCGTATAACGGTTTAGCAAACCGCCGCCTTCAGCCACTCGGCCATCTCTCCGGCGCTACCTCATGAATTATACCGGAATTCACTGCCCGGCCGCTCACCGGAAACCATGGTTCTTTTCTTTTTTCCTGGGCCCGTTTTTTTCTTTTCACAGGGGCGGCATTTGTATATATTCACACGAGTGAATCTTGTTTCCAAGCCGCCCCGAAAGCAGTTGCATCTGGTGCCTCTGATCGCCGCCACCTACTTCATGGTGTCGGGCGGTCCCTATGGCATTGAGGACATCTTGGGCGGCGCCGGCTACGGCTGGGCGATCCTGATTTTGCTGGTATTGCCGCTGGTTTGGAGCCTTCCAACAGCGCTGATGATCGGCGAGCTGGCCGCGGCAATTCCCGCCGAAGGCGGCTTTTACGTTTGGGTGCGCCGCGCGATGGGGCCGTTCTGGGGCTATCAGGAAGGCTGGCTGTCGCTGTCGGCCAGCATCTTCGACATGGCGCTGTACCCCTCGCTGTTCGCTCTCTATTTGGGAAAATTCTCGCCCGAGCTGACCGAAGGGCCGCGCGCCTATGTCTGGAAACTGGCCATTGTCGTGCTTTGTTGCTCGTGGAATCTGCTGGGCGCGCCGCGCATCGGCCACGATTCGGTCTGGATGTCGGCGCTGCTTTTGGCGCCCTTCGCGGTCTTCGCCGTGCTCGGCGTGACCAGCGGCTTGCTGCTGCATCCCGCCGCGGCGCTGAGTCGGCTTTCGGCCGGGCCTACCACCACCGCGGGCTTTTCGACGGCGCTGCTTGTCGCCATGTGGAACTACATGGGCTGGGATAATGCCTCGACGGTGGCCCGCGACGTGGAAAATCCCCAACGCAACTATCCCCGCGCCATGATCGCCTCGGTGCTGGTGGTTGCCGCCACCTATATTCTTCCGCTGGCAGCAACGGCGCTGGCCGGGCTGTCGCCGTCCAGCTTTGCCACCGGCGACTGGACCACGGCCGCCCGCCAGATGGGTGGACCGCTGCTGGCTACGGCTGTAGCCGCCGGCGGTTGCATCACCGGCATCGGCATGTTCAACGCGCTCACCATGAGCTACGCGCGGCTGCCCATCGCCATGGCATCGGAAGGCGTGTTGCCCAGCCAGTTGACGCGACGCAACAGCCGCGGCGTTCCCTGGGTGAGCCTGGTGCTGTGCGGCCTGGCCTGGGCGCTGGCGCTTAACCTGCCTTTCGAGCGGCTGATCTCGATCGACCTGGTGCTCTACGGCTCCAGCCTGCTGCTGGAATTTGTCGCGCTGATTGTTTTACGGGTGCGCGAGCCCGAGCTGCCGCGGCCCTTCCGCGCCGGCAATCTGGTCTCGGCCTGCCTGCTCGCCGTCGGCCCCACGGTGCTCATCGGCTACGCCCTCTATGCCTCACGCACGGAGCGGTTGGGCGCGCCCGATTCGGATTTTGCCGGAGTTTCGGCGTTGGGCTTTGCCACGGTCATCGCACTGCTCGGGCCGCTGCTCTATTGGATCACCGCGTTCCTGCGCAAGAATATGTTTCCCCGCGAGCGGCCCGTGGCTCCTACCTGTACGACCACCGAAGAAGGACTGGCGCTGGCGCCGCAGACTACTCAAAGCTCCGAGTTCTAGAGCAATCCCTCCAGTGCTGTTTCCCGGCAGGCGATAAACAGGCCACGGAAAAAGTATCCATCTCATGTGAAATTTTGAAAGCGTCCCTCAGAGCCTAAAGGCCCGAAAGACTTTGCTTGCCGTTACGGCACGAGTAAACTCGTGTCCTGACACTTCGTGCCTCTGCGGCCAGTTATTTCCGCAGCCTGTAGAGTCCCAGATAAGGGGATAGACACGTTTGCGGCACGGCGGAAGCCGTGCCCTTGCAAAACGTCATTTCATGGACATCTGCAAAAAACGGTTCACTCTTTCACTCCTTCCTTCACTTCTTCACCGGCTCCTGGCCCGCCTTCTTGTCTTCAAACAGCTTGATGGCCCGCGTGACGCGGTTGCGCGCGTAGGCCGCATCGTGCCAGCCCTTGATCTCTACGCGCTTGCCTTCCAGATCCTTGTAGATCGAGAAGAAGTGCGTGATCTCCTTGAGCATGTGGGGATAGATGTCGGTGTAATTCCAGATATTGGTAAAGCGGGGATTGTTGTTGCCCACCGCCAGCACCTTCTCGTCGAGCGTGCCCTGGTCGAGCATCTCCAGCAGGCCAATGGGCCGCACCTCTTGCACGCAGCCGGGGAAGGTCGGGGCCGCCCCCATCACCAGTACGTCCAGCGGATCGCCGTCGTCGCTCAACGTCGAAGGAATGAAGCCGTAGTCGCCCGGATAGTGCACCGGCGAATGCAAATTGCGATCCAGCTTGAAGACGTGCAACTGTTTGTCGTACTCGAACTTTTGCGTTCCGTCTTTGGGAATCTCGATCACCACGCGAAAAACCTCTGGCACGCGATCGCCCACCGGTAGTTCCAGATAGTTCACCATTACGTTCTTTCTCCTGAGGGGAATGTGGAGCCGATTGGTCCAAGTTAAAGTTACGAAACCCAACCTCTGCGCACCGCAGCCCGGAAGATGATTCTGTCCCAAGTCCTAGTCCCTAATCCCTAGTCCCTGTTCTTCCCTGCTCCCCCGGCCGGTCCTTTTATAATCAAGGATCATGAAGGCGCATGTCTATGTCTCGCTGAAGACCTCGGTCCTCGATCCCCAGGGCCAGACCATCCACAACGCACTGCGCAAGATCGGCATCGCCGATGTTGCGGCGGTTCGCCAGGGCAAGCATTTCGTGCTTACGCTGGCCGACGGCCTGACCGCCGAGGCCGCCAAGCCACTGGTGGAGCGCATTGCCAAAGACGTGCTCACCAATACCGTCATCGAGGAATACACCTACCGCATTGAGGAGTAGTCCGCCTCACTGGCCGGTGGTTTCGCCGAGCACCTGGCCGTAGATCTCCATCACTGCCCGTGCCGAGATGCGCGCGTCCAGACGGGCGCGCACAAACTCGCGTCCCGCGCTGCCCAGGCGGCGGCGCAGTGGCTCGTCGTTAAGCAATTCGATGACGCGCCCGGCCAGAGCTTCAGAATCTCCGCTGGGCACCACAAAACCGCCGCGCGCGCCGCTATCGACGATCTCGTGCGTGCCGCCGGAATCGGTCACCACCACCGGCAGTTCCATGGCCATAGCCTCGACGACACAACTACCCAGCCCCTCGCGGTCCGAGCAGAGCACCAACACGTCTGCGGCGGCCATCAGCCGGCGAATGTCGGGCACAAAATCCATCCAGCGCACCACGTTCTCCAGCCCCAGCAGGCGAATCCGGCTCTGCAGCTTGAAGTGCAACATCGAATCGCCGTAGACATCGCCCTTGAACACCAGTTGAAAGCCCGGCACCTGTTTCACAATCCGCGCCGCGGCGTCGATCATCAGATCGTAGCGTTTGTTGGGCACCACGCGCGCCACCATCAACACGATTCCGGCATCCGGCGGCAGGCCGAACTCCTGCCGGCATACGCTCCGCGAAAATTCTTCGGGCCGCAGCGCCTCGGTGTCCACCTCGTCGTAGATCACGCGGATCCGCTCGGCGCGCACGGGAAAGCGCAACGCCTCGCGCTTTAAAAATTCCGAGACCGCGATAGCCGCCCGCGCCGCGGCCAGCCCGTCGTGAAAGCCGTTCATGTTGGCGTTGCGCACATGCTGCACCATGGGAACTCCCGCGGCCACGGCAGCGGCGACAAAGGGCAGCGGCCCACCGCTGTTCAAGTGCAAAAGCGAAGGCCGCAGCCGCTGGAAGAGTTGCCGCGCATAAACGAAATTTTCCAGCGTGGCGTCGAGCACCTCCCACTCCGGACAAACCGTCTCCACGCCCAGCGAGCGCAGCTTTTCGGCAAAGACACCTTCGCGCGCCGTCACCGCCAGCGGCGTAAAGCGCTCGCGATCGAGAAATTTGATCATCGAGCAGAGCGCCTGCTCGGCTCCGGAAAAGGCCGAGGGCAACGTGACAAAAAGCACACGTGGCCGCTCGCCGCTCACCGCCGCGGGCCGCGTGACGCAATCGGGTGGCAGATGCAACGCCTCTTCGGCGTGTTCGATGAGTAGCCGCTTGAGCACTTGCAGAATGGCTGGCGTGTCGTCTTCGTAGGCCGTCTGCGCCGTGGCTTCCGCCGCCGCCCGCTCCACCAGCTTGAAGTCCCGGTCGAGAAACACAACCACCTGCGCCGGCAAGCTGGCGGCATCGATTCCGTACGCGGTACAAAAATCGAAGGCGCGCGTGCGCAGCCGGATGGTCACCTTGCCTTCAGCCCGCTCGCCCAGCAACTCCAGCCGCCGCATGGCATTCTCCGCATCGGAAAATTCGAAGCGGTCGGCAAGCTTCGTCAGACTGTCCAGCTCGGCGGCATCGAAGAGACAGATCCCGCATCCATCCGGAGCATTCTCAACCAATGTGTATCCGTTGCCGTGGCACTGATGATGCTCAACCATCCGCGCCAGCAGGCCAGCTGGGGCAAAGGCGCAGCCCAGCCGCACCAGCGCCACTAAGCCACCATCAAGTTGTTGCACGATCTCCGCCGCCGCCCGCAGCTCGGTGAACTGCCGCGTAAAGTGCAACTCGGCGCCGGTGCCGGCCAGCGCCTCTTCCAGTGGCGCGCGCTCCTGTTCGTAGTGGTATTGCACGATCAGCCGCTGGGCACTGCCGTGGTTCAGAATCCTCCCGGCCAGCCAGGCCAGGACCGGCCGGCCGCAGGCCTGCGCCAGATAGGGCCGGAAAGAAACACTCCGCGTCAGCGGTTGCAGATACAAAATCGCGGTTACATTCACGGATTTTTTGCGTTCGCTGTTCAACGCGCTCATTGCCGCCCGAGCCTTCTGCCGGCGCCCGCGGCCGGCTGCTTTATTTATCCGACGGCTGAACGAGATATTCCATGCTTTCCCCTGCTCCCGGGCCATTCGCGAACCAGTTCAGTACATAGTTTGCGATTGGCGCTGGGTCTGCAATTGGGAAGGGGAAGCGCCATCAACGGCTTGAGCCCCGGATTCGGACCTCAGTTGCAGCGGGAATCCGGGGCTCATGGGGCGGGCGATTTTTGGGGCGCCAACGCGCGGCACAAGCGCTGGAATTATAGAGTTCTCACACGATAAGCCGCGCCTCGATGATCGGCACAAGGTTAATGCGGGAATCCGCCGTGCCTTCTACGCTTTTTATCGATTTTTTCTCTCTCCCAAGTATTTCTGCCGCAAATTGGGTTTGTACATAAAGCGTGAGTCATCGACGATACATCGTATGGAGGACATTGCATGAAAGTAGGTAAGGAGCAGGAGCTTGAAATGGTGCCGGAAAATAATCGCGTGATATTTGTTATCGCCTTCATGAGCGCTTTCTTGATGGCTTTCGGAAATCTCTGGATAGCGTCGGCGCAAACTGCAAAATTGCCCTCGGTTGTTAGAGAAGCAAGCACCTGTATGGACATCACGGCTTTCGGCGGCTCACCAGCGACCCCTGATAACAGGGCTGCGTTGGCAGCTGCCTTGAATGCCTCAACTGGCGGTCGAAGTTGCGTCTCTTTTCCACCAGGACGGTTCACCTTTGCCGGCAATGTCAACTTCGTTTTACCAAATAGCAGCGCCTCCATTACGCTGCAAGGTGCCGGAGCAGACGTCACAGAGCTCTACTGGCCGGCGGGTGGGGGCCTGACCATCGATTATGCCGGTGCGGAAAACTCCGTCCATCTTCATAACATGACTCTCACCACTGGCGCCGAGGGCGTTGGTACTGCGCTCGTTCTGAAACAAACCAACGGCAATGTTGGCGCTGCTGACAACGCACTGTCCGATCTATCGGGAGTTACGATACGCGGGGCCGACGGTTATAGCCAGAATAACTATTGGGATCGTGCCGTGGTGATTAACCAAATCTCCAACATAAATTTTGCGGGACTGGTCGTCTCTGGCCCAGGCGGGCAGGCCTACTCCACCAAGGGTCTTGGCGTTGTGCTGGAAGGTAGCGCGAATAACCCGGCCGTTGTCTTCAACGTCACTGGCGCTACCTTCAATTACCTCTCCAAAGGTATTGTTTACGGTCAGCAGGTGCAGGGACTCACCGTCTCGCAGTCGAATTTCGTTGGCGATGACTATGGAATTTACGTTCCACCCAATATCAGTGGCTTGGATCAACTGACAGTGCTTGGGAGCCAGTTCAATTGCGCCACCGACGGGATTTATGCCGGTAGCAGTCTTTCGAACACTCTGTTCAACGCAAACCTGTTTATCGTGCCGGACACAGGAAGGGGAATTTACCTGCAGCAAGCTTATCTTTACAGTGCGATGGGGAACTCTTTCAACATTGGCAGTCCGGAAAAAGAGAGCAAGTATCCCATCGGCATCGAGATAGGAAGTACGGCAGGCGGCGGCACAATCACAGGAAATCAATTCGACAATATGGTTACTGCCATCGTTCTTGACCGTACTTCAACCGGAGCCAACATTCAGTCCAATGAATACTCAAATGATTCAACCATGGTAAAAAATCTGGGGTCTGGCAACACCGTTGGCGGGGGAACACCTTAAAAAACAGGAGCCTGTTCACACCACCGATCGAGGTTGTAGTGTGAACAGGCCCTAGTCCTGGGCCGTTAGCCAGCGCTTGGCCATGCTGATATCGGAGAAGGCTCTCGTCACCACGCCTTTGCTTTCAAACGCCGCAATCAACTGCTGCAAACTATCCTGGCCAAAGGCGCTGCCCGGCAGAATGATTGCCCAATACTTCCAGCCGGCGGCGATGGCCGCCTGTTGCCAGGTAGCCAGCACCCAGGCCAGATCCTCTTCATTCAGAGCTGCGTTGCGCTTATCGTTGGACAACCACTTGTAAGCGCCGTTGTTGCGCAACTGCTCCACGCCGGCCAGCATCGCCGTTCTAAATACATTTCCCGAAGCCGGTTGATGAAATTCATGCGAGACGATTTTGGTTTCGGGTTCGTACCAGAGTGTAATGAACTCGTTTTCTACAACTGCTGTTTTGGGCACGTGTACTCCTTATCCATGTAGGATCTCGTCGCAAAAATCAGGCGAGGTAGAGGGATCGAAGATCCCGTAACAGGTTCCGGCGGCAAGCCGTGGTATAAATTTCGCTAGTGCGGACCCGGGCGAACTTGCGCGCGGCATGCAAATCTACAACGTAAAAAAATCATTCGCAGCCTTGGCCTACCCGCAAAAAATCCACAACCAAATCATACAACTTTGGCGTCAACCGCCGCCGGTGAGCCCGCGGATGGCTCTTCGCAACGTGCAGGCTGGCCGTGAACTTTTTACTGCCGCCCTTTGTACTCGCCCACACTGCCCCGCTGCCGGATCCAATCCTCGTTGAATGAAACCACCTTGATCGTCTGCCGGCGATAGGTAAATGCCACCAGAATTTCGCCCTGGCGGGTTTCAAGAATCGACGGATAGGAATACTCCTCGCGGCCCGGCTGGCTCGATCTCATTTCGGCCATGCCAAAACCGGGCCGGCCCGCCTCAATGTCGCGTACGTAAGGCCAGCTTTTGCCGCCATCTTCCGAAAGCGCCACCGAGAGTGGTTTGCGCAGCCCGCCCGTGGCCCGGCTGGAGTTGTCGAAGACCATGGCAATGTGGCCGTCGGGCAGCCCGAAGGCCTGCACCGAGGCATTGTTGTTGGGTAAAGCGGTCTTTTCCACCGGGCTCCATTGGCAGCCATCGGCCGAGGTGCTGGTCCAGATCGCATCGGCGGCGCGGCTGCGGAAGAACGCGCGCAGCCCGCCACCGGCCAGTTTGACCACCGTCGGCTGCACCTTGCCCTGGCTGTCGGCCATCGGGCACTCCCGCCAGCTTTTGCCCTGGTCGCGGCTGATCTCGGCCACCGAGTAGTTGGTCTCCGCGCCCTTGCCGATCCCCGCACTGGTCACGTAGGTCATGGGCAGCAACCACGCGCCATCGTCCAGAATCACCAGCGGGTGGCGGCTATAGGCGCCGGGCTTGGCGAACAGCACCTCCGGTTTGCTCCAATTCTGGCCGTGATCCTTTGAGACCAGATGCAGAACCTGCGCGTTGTTCTCGCCCCCACCGGCGGGCTGCGTCGTATGGAAAAGGTCCAGCATCCCGTCCGGCTCCTCGAAGAGCACCGGATTCTGGTACGAGGCGCCCACCTCGCTATCGATCAGCCTGGCTGGTCCCCAGTCCCTGGAACCTGCCGGCCGCCGCGAAACCATGATTCCGACTTCTGAATTTCCTTCCCAACTTCCCGAGAACCAGACACAAAGCACATCGCCATTTTTCAGCTCCAGCAGATTGGCCGCGTGCGAACTCGGAAACAGAACCGGCAAATAACTTTCGCGTGCCCCCAAACCGGCATTCCAGCGCTCCACGCCGTCGGCCATTTTCGCCACTGCCGGGTCGACCAGTTGCGGCGTTTTCCCCGCGCTGGAGGCTGGCTTTTGCCCCATCGCCCCAGCCGCCATTATGGCCACCACCAGTCCCGTTGAAAAAAATTTCCACTGCATCAATCAACCTCCCTGACCCGCTACGCATCGTATGCCGATAGAGTATAGGATCGCCCGATTCAGGGCGATTTGCCAGAACAATGTGGCAATTACATGCCAATTATAAAAATAACTGCATCTTTTCAATTGACAACAGCCTTGTTTCAAGCACAGAATAGCGTTGAGCGCATGGGGAATGGACGTTCATTTTGCTGACCCTCACCGCCGCGCTTCAGATGTTCGATCAAACTTTGCGCGGCCAGTCGGCGCGCCGCAACTAAATTATGAGGAATATTCCCTTGAAGTCGATTTTTCTTTCCGCAGCCGCATTGATTCTTGTTCAGTCTTTATCGGCGCAAACTGCCAGTCAGCCCGCAGCCAAGCCCGCGGCGCCGGCCAGCTTCGTCCTCACGCCTGAAAACTATCATCCTTTTATCTCCGAGTTTCAGGCGCAGGAGCAGGCCATACGCCAAGAGGCCAAGGTTGGCACCCCGTCGAATACCGACGATCCCTGGCAGTGGATGCTGGCTAATATTCCCTGGTTCGAGTGCTCCAACGCCGATTTCCAGCAGACGTATTACTTCCGCTGGTATGCATTCCAAAAGCACGTTTACCATGCGGCCGACGGCGATCAATTGAGCGAATTTCTCTCAACCGGCGATACAGGCGGCCAGGGCGCGACCGTGGTGGACGCGGCCGAGCACCATCTGCGCGAGGCCCGCTGGCTGCGCAGCCCGAAGCTGGCCAACGATTACGCGCGCTTCTGGCTGGAGCCCTCCAACGCCCGCAACCATAACTACAGCGTGGCGCTGGCCGATGCCGTCAACGAAGTGACGCTGGCCACCGGCAATACGCACCTGGGCACCTACCTGCTTTCTTCCATGGTCGATAACTATCACGCCTGGGAGCGGGCGCAGAAAGACACCAACGGCCTGTTCTGGTCCGTCGATACCCACGACGCCATGGAGGTCAGCATCTCTGGCGACGGCTACCGGCCCACGCTAAACAGCTACATGTACGCCGATGCGCGCGCCATCTCCCGCTTCGCCAACATCACGGGCGACCGCGATCTGGCCGGCGAGTTCGCGCAAAAGGCAGACGCGCAACACAAGCTCATTGATACAGAGCTTTGGAATGCAAACGACCGCTTCTACGAGGTAATCTCGCCGGCGAAAGATTCGCCGATCCGCCAGGACCGCAAGTTCAAAGACAATGGCACGGCTCTGAAGATCTCCGGCGTCCGCGAGTTGATTGGCTACATTCCCTGGTACTTTAACATCCCTGCGGCCGACCGCGACGACGCCTGGAAGCAGTTGTTCGATCCCAAGGGCTTCAACGGCCTGTACGGGCCCACCACGGCCGAGCGCCGCAGCCCGCGTTACCGCTTTGAGACCAACGACAAGTGCCCCTGGAACGGTCCTACGTGGGCCTTTGCCACCACGCAAACTCTGGTAGCGATGGCCAACGTGCTCAACCGCGGCGATCAACACGTGGTCAGCAATCACGATTACTACCAACTGTTCTCCAACTACGTGCACGCGCAGCGCCTTCAGATGAAAAACGGCACCATCATTCCCTGGACCGACGAGGCGCAAGACCCCGACACCGGCGAGTGGATCACCCGCGAGCACCTGATCACGAAGCAGAGCCCGCAGCAGGGCCGTGGCGCCTATTACAACCATTCCGGCTTTGCCGATCCGCTGATCACCGGCCTGCTCGGCCTGCGCCCCAGCCAGGACAATCTCCTCATCATCAACCCCTTGCTACCCGCCAACGAGTGGAGCTACTTTGCCATCGACGGGCTGCCTTACCACGGCCATCTGCTCACCCTGCTCTACGACCCAACGGGCGAGCGCTACCACCACGGCAAAGGCATGACGCTGTTGGTCGACGGCAAACATGCCGTGTCGCGGCCCAACTTTGGCCCGCTCTTCTACACCATCAAGTAATCGCGGCATCCCCTGTCTGCACAAGAAAAAGGCGCGGCTTCGGCCGTGCCTTTTTTCTTGTCTGAATTTCCCTCTTCACGCGTTGTTCAACCATGTCTTTATGCCACGCTTACCGCTCTCGCATAGAATGAATTTATGTGTGGAATCGTTGGCTATGTGGGCAACAAGAAGGTGGTCCCTGTCATCATCGAGGGACTGCGGCGTCTCGAATATCGCGGATATGACTCGGCGGGAATCGCCGTGGGCAGCCCTGGCCATGACAAGCTCGAGGTCTGCCGCGCGCCGGGCAAACTGGGCAACCTGGAAGAAGTTCTGCGCGAGCATCCGCTCGATGGCACCTTCGGCATCGGCCACACCCGTTGGGCCACACACGGCCGGCCCACCGAAGAAAATGCCCATCCGCATCGCGACTGCAGCGGCCGCATCGTCGTTGTGCACAACGGCATTGTCGAAAATTATCTGGAGCTGAAGCGCGAACTCACCGCGCAGGGCCACAAGTTCGTTACCGAAACCGACACCGAGATTATCGCCCACCTGATCGAGCAGATCCAGAATGACGCCGCGGCTGCGGGCGCGCCGATTCTGCTGGAAGTGGCGCTGCGCCGCGCCGCCAAGCGCATGACCGGCGCCTTCGCGCTGGGCGTGCTTTCGGCCGCCGAGCCCGGCAAGATTGTTGCCGCGCGCTTCGGACCGCCGGTAGTCATTGGCGTCGGCGAGGGCGAAGCCTTTGTGGCCAGCGACGTGCCCGGCATCCTGCATCACACGCGCAACATTTATTTCCTGGCCGACGGCGACATGGCCATCCTCACCACTGAAGGCGTCAAGCTGACCGACTTCGAGGGCCAGCCCATCGCGCGCGAGCTGGTCCGCGTGGCCTGGGATCCGATCCAGGCGGAAAAGGGCGGCTACAAGCATTTCATGCTCAAGGAAATTTGGGAGCAGCCGCGCGCCATTCGCGACACCACGCTGGGTCGCGTCTCGCTCGATTCGGGCTCGGTCTTTTTGGGCGAGATGGACATTGCCGACGACGAACTGGCGCGCGTGGAAAGCATCAACATCGCCGCCTGCGGCACCAGTTGGCACGCCGGTTTGGCCGGCAAATACATGATCGAGCGGCTGGCGCGGCTGCCCGTCGATGTCGATTACGCCAGCGAGTACCGCTATCGCGATCCCATGGCCGGACCCAACGCGCTGGGCCTGCTCATCACGCAGTCGGGCGAAACCGCCGACACCCTGGCCGCCCAGCGCGAGATGAAAAACCTGGGCTCGAAGACCATTGCCATCTGCAACGTGGTCGGCGCCATGGTGGCGCGCGAGGCCCACGGCGCGGTTTACACCCACGCCGGCCCCGAGATCGGCGTCGCCTCGACCAAGGCCTTTACCTCGCAGCTCACCGCGCTGTTTTTGCTGGCGCTCAAGCTCGGCCAGTTGCGCGGCAAGCTCGATCCGGCGCAGAGCGTCAAGCTGATCGAAGAGTTGAGCCGCGTTCCCGCCAAGATCGAAGAGGTTCTGCGCGCGCGCGCCGCGCAGTGCGAGCAACTGGCCCGCGACTTTTCGGGTGCCCGCGACTTTTTGTATCTGGGCCGCGGCATCCACTTCCCCATCGCGCTTGAAGGCGCGCTCAAGCTCAAGGAAATTTCTTACATTCACGCCGAAGGCTACCCGGCCGGCGAGATGAAGCACGGACCGAACGCGCTGATCGACGAAACGCTGCCCGTGGTCGTGCTGGCCACGCGCGACGAGTCCGACCCGGCTTCGAAACTGCGCTACGAAAAAACCCTCTCGAACATTCAGGAAGTGACGGCGCGCAGCGGCCGCGTCATCGCCGTGGCCACCGAAGGCGACACCAAGATCGGCGGCCTGGTCGAGCAGGTCATCCACATTCCGCCGGTCCCCGAGATGCTCTCGCCGTTGATCGAGATCGTGCCCTTGCAACTGCTGGCCTACTACATCGCTGTCCGCCGCGGCTGCGACGTCGACCAGCCGCGCAACCTGGCCAAAAGCGTCACCGTCGAGTAATCGTTCACTGCGAAGGCCGCTCGGTTGTCAAAGAATCAAGAAGCCCCGCACAAGGCGAGTGTCCGTCTGACACCTGCCCTGTTCGGGGCTTCTTCGGCAACAAAATTGAGCGGCGTTTAACAGAAATCGGCGCGATCCCCGGTCTGAAAATCCTGACCGGGGGCACACTGCGATACCCGACAGCTTCAACCTTATGCCCTGGCGAACGGGTTCCATTCATCTTGCATTTCTTTACAACAGAGTTCGTAGCAGATACGCAACAGACACACATCGCGAATCCGCAAAGCAGGGCTGCTCCACGGCATTCGGGCTATTCGCCACAACGGGCGAAGCCGGGGAGCACCCTGCTTGGGAGTTCGGTATGTTGACGATCGGTCGTGCGTTCGGAACCATCTGGCTGCGTGCCGGGCTGCCTATCTGCCCTCGGAATTTTTCCGCGGCGTTTCGAACTCGTCGCCCGGCTTCCACTCCATCGGCTTGGTCTGCTCGCTCGCCAGCCAGCCCAGCACAAAGCCGAACTGCGCCAGCTTGGCATCGCCGCGAAAGTCCCAGCCCGGCTGGTACTCGTCGGAGGGCTGATGGTAGTGATGCGCGACGAAATCGACGATCTGCGCATGGCCCCACGCCTCGTCGTGCCCCTCGTACAACTCGCCCGCGCCCACGCTGAACGAGGGAATGCCCACACGCGCCAGCGAGAAGTGATCGCTGCGATAGTAATGGCCAGCCATCGGATTCGCGTCGGGCACCACGCGCAAATCGAAGCTTTTGGCCTCCGCTTGCACCACCGGCCAAAACTCCAGACGCTCGGCGCCATTAACGTCCACCGACTGCGGCACGCCGATGGGCAGCACCATGTCGTAGTTCAAATCGAGCGCGATCTCTTGGGCCGGCACGGGCAGATGCCTGCCAAAATATTGCGAGCCCAGCAAGCCCTGCTCCTCGGCCGTCACCGAAACGAAGTACACATCGTGCGGCGGCTTTTGCGCGCTCTGCGCATAGGCCCGCGCCATCTCCAGCAAGATGCCGCAGCCGGTTCCGTTGTCTGCAGCGCCGTTGTAAATGTTGTCGCCCTTGGCCGTTGGGTCGATGCCCAAATGATCGTAGTGCGCCGTGTAGAGCGCCACATTGCCGCCCGCGCTCGCGCCGCTCACCTTGCCCACCACGTTGGTCGATTCGTAGTGCCGCACCTTGCTCTCGATATGCGCGCGCAGATGCACCGGCAATTCCGCGGCGTGAAAAGCGCCCGGCTTGCCCGCCCGTTCGATCTCCTCGTCAACCTTTTTCAATCCCGCCGCCTGGAACAGCTCCTCTGCCACGTCGTGCTGAATCCACGCCGCCGCGCGCAGCGTCGCATCGGGATCGCCCTCCAGGTAGCTCTTCTCGATGGCCTGCGAGTTGCGCACCACCTCCCAACCATAACTGGCCAGATCGGTACGATGAATAATGAGCACGCCCACCGCGCCACGACGCGCCGCCTCCTCGTACTTGTAGGTCCAGCGGCCGTAGTAGGTCAGCGCCTTGCCCTTGAAGAAGGCTTCATCGTCCGAGGGGGGCTCATTGGCGATGACCAGAGCAATCTTGCCCTTCACGTCGACGCCCGCATAGTCGTTCCAGTGGTACTCCGGCGCATCGATGCCGTAGCCTACATACACAATGGGCACGTCGAAATCGGCCGATTCCTGGCCGGTCTGATCCTTGGCCACGATCTGGGTTCCATAGGCCAACTCGACCGGCTTGCCGCTGGCCGGCACAAAAGCAAACTTGGTTTTGTCTTCCACGGTGTGCACTCCGACCAGCGGCACGCGCTGAAAGTAGCTTCCATATTCGCCCGCCGGCGCAACGCCATCGAGCGCGAACTGCGTGGCGATATATTCGGCGGCCAGCTTGTCGCCACGAGTGCCTGGGCCGCGCCCTTCCAGCAGATCCGAAGCCAGAAAGCGCACGTGCGCGCGCATCTTTTCCGGATCGATTGTCTCGGCGGCGGCGCGCGCGGCCGGCGGCAAGCCTTCGACCGCCGGAACCGGCTTCATCTGCGCGTAGGCCGTGGTCGCGGCCACCAGGCTCGCCGCAACTCCCAGCAACGTTTGTTTTAAACGCATACACTTCTCCTCGGGCTATGAAATTGAAAATACCTTTTGTCTTTTCTCGCAGACTTGTGGCGTATCTTTACGATAAATCCTGCCCGCGCACTCAACGCGCGGCAAGCACGGCGCGGCGATCCCGCTTATTGCGCTGGCGGCTCCGGGTAAACGCGCTCTTTCCAGCCGCCGCCACGGCCGGCGTAATGCCGCGCGGCAGAAACGATCGTGGCGCAGAGATAGAAGGTGGCAATGCCCGGCAGCGCCGCTCCCCAAAGTGGAGAAACGCGGTAGCGGCGCAGTGTTGGTTGCAGGCTGAGCGCCATCGCGGCCCACGTGAGCGCGCCCAGCAACCGCGCCAGCCCGTGCGCAAACAGCGCAATCAGTGGCGGCGCGCAGTAGATAATCCCCATGGCGGCCACGCAGCCAGCCAGCAGCAATGGCGAGCGCCGCAACTGCTCGTAGGCGGTGCGGGCGATCATGTTGCCCACCTCGCGCCATCCGGCATACACACGCGCGGAAGTGGCGCGCTCGCTGTGGCCCAGCCAGATTTTTCCACCGGTGGATTTGATCTGTTTGGCCAGCGCACAATCGTCGATCAGCAGATTTGCGATTCGCTTCACGCCTTGCACGCGGTCGAGGGCCGCGCGGCGCAGCAGCATGGTCCCACCCGCAGCCCCGGCTTCGCGCCGCGCCGGATTGGCGACCCGGGCAAAGGGATACAGCATTTGAAAAAAGAAGATGAAGGCCGGAATCAGCGCGCGTTCGGCCAAGGTTTCGCAGTGCAGATGCACCATCTCCGAGACCAGATCCAGCCCGCCGCTTTCGGCCTTGGCCACCAGCGTTGCAACATGATCGGGCGCGTGAATAATGTCGGCATCGGTCAGCAGCACGTAATCGGCGGCCTGCGCCTTGGCATGGCTCAATCCCTGATGCACGGCCCAAAGTTTGCCGCTCCAGCCCGCGGGCAACGGCTGGCCGCGAACGATCGTCAACCGGCTGTCCGCCGCCAACGATGCCGCGATTTCTCCCGTGCCATCGCTGCTGTTGTCGTCGATCAGGATCACCGCAAGTTCGCCCGGATATTCCTGCGTCAGCAACGAGCCGAGACTTTCGCGAATGCTTTTGGACTCGTTGCGCGCAGGAACAATCACGGCCAGCCTGGCTTTGCCTGTGGGCGCGCCAGCACTCAGCACCGGTGACGAGCGCCAGAAGCCTCCGTGAAATCCGATCAGATAGACCCAAGCCGCAACACCGAGCCAAGCAAGCAACAGAATCATTCCTCCATTCTCGACGATCCGGCTTCTACGGCAGTGGCTACGCGATCCGCAAACGAGGATGAGCGAGCCAAATGGTTCGAAATGTTTACAGATGAATGAGCGCGGCGCAAAATAGTTGATATGGAAAGTCAGGACGAGGCCTCCGCGGAGCCCGAGACGGGCGGACGGCGGACGGCCGCGGTAGTGATCGCTGGATTCTGTGCATTTTTAGGGCTCTACGCGCCACAACCGATGCTACCCGAGTTGGCGCGCAGCTTTCATAAAACTCCCGGACAGATCAGCCTGCTCATCGGCTTCTCGACTATCGCCGTCGCCATTGCCGCACCCTTTGCAGGAACGCTTTCCGATCACTGGGGCCGCAAACGGCTGATCGTGCTTTCGGCGCTGCTGCTGGCGCTTCCCACCGCGCTGGCGGCCACGGCCTCAAGTTTCGGACAATTGCTCTTCTGGCGTTTTCTGGTCGGGCTCTTCACGCCCGGCGTCTTTGCGCTCACCGTCACCTACATCAATGAAGAATGGCAACAGGGCTCGGGCGCCGTCATGTCGGGCTACGTTAGCGGCACGGTCGTTGGTGGTTTTGCCGGCCGCATGATGGCCGCTTACATTGCCGACTATGGCAACTGGCGCGCGGCCTTTGTGGTACTTGGCCTATTGAATCTGGTGGGCGCGGTGCTCATCTGGCGGCTGCTGCCCACCGAGCAACACCGCGGCCCAAGCGCAAGCGGCATGGTCAAAACCATGATCGGCCACTTGAACAACAGGCCGCTGCTGGCCACCTATGCAGCCGGCTTCTGCGTCCTGTTTTCGTTGCTGGGAATTTTCACCTACGTCAATTTTCTGCTGGCCGCCAAGCCTTTCTATATGCGGCCGGCGGCATTGGGCCGCGTGTTTATGGTGTACCTGGCCGGTGCGGCGCTCACCCCGCTGGGCGGACGGCTCATCGACCGCCATGGCCAACGCTTTGCCTTCATGACCGGAATTTCGATCTCGCTCTGCGGCGTGCTGCTCACGCTCATTCCCTCGGTGCTCGCCGTGCTGGTTGGGCTGTCGATCTTTTGCACGGGAATCTTTATCGGCCAATCGGCAGCCAGTTCGTTCATTGGCAGAGCCGCGCGCGGCGCCAAAGCCTCGGCGGTTGGCCTTTACGTGGCGGCGTATTATCTCGGCGGCAGCTTCGGCTCGGCGGTTCCCGGCGTCTTCTGGAGCCGCTTTGGTTGGGGCGGCTGTGTGACGCTGATCGTGCTGGCGCAACTGTTCACCGCGGCCATCGCCAAAAACTTCTGGCGGGTAAAGGCCGTCAGCATACCGCGCCTGCATGCCGCCCAAGCCGATTGACGCAGGCGAAACTTTCCACGGATTTTTATTCGCCGCGACCGCCGCGCGCTTTCGCCGTTTTCCACGGCCTCGTCCCGGTTCTGCAATTGACATGAAGCCGTAACAGAGCTACATTCAGTAGCGTTACGGTTCTCCAGAAACCCAATATCTGGGGCTAAGAGGGAAGTTGGTACTGCCGTCAAGGCCAAGCCAACGCTGCCCCCGCAACTGTAAGCGAAGAGCGTCCTCCGCGCATGCCACTACCCCGCGTTCGGGGATGGGAAGGTGGGAGGATCGCGGCGACTCGCGAGCCAGGAGACCTGCCGTAAACAGTTCAACGTCCACGGGCGGGGTGCACCGGCGGGTCGCTTTTCGGGTTTCGTGGCCTTCCGCCATTTTCCCTGTCAAAGCGTCCTTCTGCGGCGCCTCCCTTACGATTCCGGAGCCACGATGCCGCAAACAAATGTACTTCCTCCCACCTCGGTCATCAAGCGCAGCGGCGCTTCTGTCGCCTTCGACGGCGAAAAAATCCGCTCCGCGATTGAGCGTGCCGGCAAGGCCACCGGCGCCTTCGACGCCGCCGAGGCGCAACTGCTCACCATTCAGGCGCTCAAGGTCATCGCGCATCGTTTTCACGATCGCTCGCCGCACATCGAGCAACTGCAAGACGTGGTCGAGCAGGTGCTGATCTCGGCCAATCACTTTTCCACGGCGCGCGCCTACATCGTCTATCGCGAGCAGCGTTCACGTTTACGCCGCGACCAGCGCACCCTGGTCGATGTGGCCAGCTCGATCAACGAGTACCTGGACCGCGCCGACTGGCGGGTGAACGCCAACGCCAATCAGGGCTACTCACTGGGCGGACTCATTCTCAACGTCAGCGGCAAAGTCGTGGCCAACTATTGGCTCTCGCACGTCTATCCGCCCGAGATTGGCCGCGCCCATCGCGAGGGCGATCTTCACATTCACGATCTGGACATGCTGGCCGGCTACTGCGCCGGCTGGTCGCTGCGCACCTTGCTCCACGAAGGACTCAACGGCGTACCGGGCAAGGTAGAAGCCGCGCCCCCCAAACACTTGTCGAGCGCCATCGGCCAGATCGTGAATTTTCTTGGCACGCTGCAAAACGAGTGGGCGGGCGCGCAGGCCTTCAGCTCTTTCGACACCTACATGGCGCCCTTTCTGCGCAAAGACAATCTCTCTTACGCCGAAGTCCGCCAGGGCATTCAAGAGCTGATCTACAACCTCAACGTGCCCTCGCGTTGGGGCACGCAAACACCGTTTACCAATCTGACCTTCGACTGGACCTGCCCGGAGGATCTGCGCGCGCAGAGGCCCGTCATTGGCGGCGAAACCATGCCCTTCACCTACGGCGATCTGCAACCGGAGATGGACACGATCAACCGCGCCTACATCGACGTGATGACCGCCGGCGACGCCAAGGGCCGCGTATTTACGTTTCCCATTCCGACCTACAACATCACCCCCGATTTTCCCTGGGAGAGCGAGAACACCGATCTTCTGTTCGAGATGACGGCCAAGTACGGATTGCCCTACTTCCAGAATTTCGTCAACTCCGAGTTGAAGCCCAACATGGTTCGCTCCATGTGTTGCCGGCTGCAACTCAACTTGAGCGAATTGCTCAAGCGCGGCAATGGCCTCTTTGGCTCGGCCGAGCAGACCGGTTCGGTGGGCGTGGTCACGTTGAACTGCGCGCGGCTGGGTTATCTGCACCGTGGCGACGAGGCCGGCCTTTTGGCGCGGCTCGACGAACTGCTCGATATTGCGCGCACCAGTCTCGAAATCAAGCGCAAAGAGATTCAGCGCCACATGGATAACGGGCTGTTCCCTTACACCAAACGCTATCTGGGCACGCTGCGCAACTTCTTCTCAACCATCGGCGTCAACGGCATCAACGAAATGATCCGCAACTTCAGCGGCGGCGCCGACGACATCACGACCGAAGCCGGCCGCGCTCTGGCGATCCGTTTTCTCGATCATGTGCGCGCGCACATTGTCGGTTTCCAGACCGAGACCGGCCACATGTACAACCTGGAGGCCACGCCAGCCGAAGGCACGACCTATCGCTTTGCCCGCGAAGACCGCAAACGCTTCCCCGATATCTTGCAGGCTGGCACCGCCGACGAGCCCTATTACACCAACTCCAGCCAACTGCCCGTTGGTTTTACCGACGATGCCTTCGAGGCTCTCGAATTACAGGAAGCATTGCAGACCAAATATACCGGCGGCACGGTGCTCCATCTTTATATGGGAGAGCGCATCAGCTCGGCTGCGGCTTGCAAAAAGCTTGTCCGCCGCGCGCTCGAAAATTTCCGCCTGCCCTACATCACTATCACGCCCACCTTTTCCATCTGCCCCAAGCACGGCTATCTGAACGGCGAGCACGCTTTTTGCCCCAAGTGCGACACCGACTTGATCGCCCGTAAACAACAGGCATCGCACGCTTGATTTACCCCTTTATAAAGGAGATTTATGCAAACCGCACTGGCTACATTCGACGAAAACGAAACTCTACAGCTTCACGATGAAGAGCGCCAGCCCTGCGAGGTTTGGACGCGCGTCATGGGCTACCATCGCCCGCTCTCTTCGTTCAACCGCGGCAAGCAGGGCGAATATCACGAACGGAAGTGCTTTGTTGAAGCAAAGCACGCTTGATCGTCGCATCGGCGGGCTGACGCGGCTATCCACTTGTGATTGGCCAGACCAGCTCGCCGCCACCATCTTTTGCCAAGGCTGCGGTTGGGATTGCGCCTATTGCCACAATCCCGGACTACGCCCGGCCAGCGCCAGCAATTTGTTGAGCTGGCCCGGGATTTTGCAGTTTCTCGCGACCCGACGCGGCTTGCTCGACGCCGTGGTCTTCTCTGGCGGCGAACCTACACTCCAGCCAGCTCTCGCCGATGCAATTGCGGAAGTCAAGCGAATGAAATTCCGCGTGGGACTGCACACGGCGGGCATGAATCCTGAAGGCTTTGCGCAATTACTCCCATCGCTCGACTGGGTGGGCTTCGACGTCAAGGCGCCCTTCGCCGAATACGCACGCATCACCGGCATCGCGCACAGCGGCACGCACGCGCTGGAAAGCCTGCGCAGCCTGCTTGCCAGCGGCATCGGTTACGAGGTTCGCACCACGCTGCATCCCGCGCTGCTCAGCACCACCGATCTACTTCAAATCAAAGAACAATTAATCGCTCTGGGCGTCGCGCATTTTGCCGTGCAACAATTCCGCGCCCAAGGCGTTGTTCCCGGCCGGCTACCAGCCGCTCCGTCCATCACACTGCCGCTAGATTATGGTCAAGGCTTCGCCTCTTTTATTCAACGCTAACGGCACATCGACAGTTGTTAAATTCATCTGTGATAATTGTTCATTCCAGAAATCCACAGGAAAGATGTGCTATGCGTTCTTCATCGATCTTGCTTGCATTGCTGGCGGCTCTGGCAGGAACAATTGTTCCCAGCGCCCCGGCGCAACAAAGCCACAACTTCGCTGTCACGGGCGACCACTTTACCCTCGACGGCAAGCCCTTCCAAGTTCTGTCGGGCGAGATGCACTATGAGCGCATCCCGCATGAATATTGGCGCAACCGCCTGCGCATGGCCAAGGCCATGGGCTTAAACACCGTCTCTACCTACGTCTTCTGGAATATCCACGAGCCACAGCCCGGGCAGTGGAATTTTTCCGGCGATGCCGACTTGCAGGAATTTTTGCGCGAGGCGCAACAGGAGGGTCTCTACGTGGTTCTGCGCGCCGGCCCCTACTCCTGCGCCGAGTGGGAGTTTGGCGGCTTTCCCGGCTGGCTGATGGCCGACCCCAAGATGCAGACCGCACTGCGCTCCAACGATCCGGCCTTCATGGTTCCGGCAGAGCGCTGGTTGATGCGCCTTGGCCAGGAGGCCGCTCCATATCAGATCGGCCGCGGCGGCCCGGTCATCGCCGTGCAGGTAGAGAACGAATATGGCGACTTTGGCGCCGACCAGGTGTACCTCAAGCACATGCGCGAGATCTTCGTGAAAGCCGGCTTTACTGACGCGCTGCTGTTCACTACCAACCCCACCAAGGGCGAAAAGAACGGCTCGATCGATGGCACCTACGCCGCCGTCAACTTTGGCGTGGGCCGGGCCGGCGCGGCATTGGATTTCCTGGCACAATTCCGCCCCGGCCAGCCGCTCTTTGCCGCAGAATACTGGCCCGGCTGGTTCGATCACTGGGGCAAGCCACACGAGACCCGGCCTATCGCGCCACAGCTCGGCGATCTTGAAACCATTCTCAAACGCGGCGCATCGCTCAACCTCTACATGCTGCATGGCGGCACAAGCTTCGGCTTCATGGGCGGCGCCAGTTGGACCGACAACAACTACCTGCCCGATGTAACCAGCTACGATTATGACGCGCCGCTTGACGAGGCCGGTCACACAACGCCCAAGTACGATGCCTACCGCAAGCTCTTCGCCAAGTATCTGGGCCATACGCTACCCGACGTGCCCACGGCGCCGCCGGTCATCGCCGTTCCCGAGTTCACGCTTACGCAATCGGCATCGCTCTGGCAAAATCTGCCCGCGCCGGTCCAATCCGACCAGCCTAAGTCGATGGAGTTTTATGGACAATCGACCGGCTTCATCCTCTATCGTACGCAGTTACATGGCGCGGTCCACGGCACTCTACTGATCCCAGCCGTGAACGACTACGCCCGCATCTATCTCAACGGCACATTTGCCGGCTCGATTGACCGTCGTCTCAAGCAGGAGTCGCTGGCCATCGCGAACACGGCTTCTGAAACGACCCTCGATGTGCTCATCGAAAACAGCGGCCGTATCAATTCCACGCGGACCATGCGCAATGAGTTCAAGGGCGCGCCCCAGGGAATTGCGCTCGATGGCAAGCCGTTGGCAGGCTGGCAGGTTTACACCCTGCCCATGACCGACCCAGCCGCAGTTGCCTTCCATCCCATCGACGCCAGCTCCAGCGAAGGCCCACACTTTTACTCCGGTAGTTTCCAACTCGATAAGACCGGCGATACTTTTGTTGACGTACGCGGCCTCAAGAAGGGTGTTCTCTGGATCAACGGCCATGCGATTGGCCGCTACTGGCAGATCGGCCCGCAACAGACGCTGTTCGTTCCCGGCCCCTGGCTCAAGGCTGGCGCAAACCAAGTGGTTGTTTTCGATCTTGAGGGGGTAGAGAGGCCGCGTCTTACAGGTCTTACGGCTCCCATTCTCAACGGTCCGGTTCGCGAAACAGACGATGCACAACCAGCACCGGCAAAGTAGCTGACCGGCATTGTTGAAATTACAATCACTCATTCGATCAAGAAAAAAACGGGGTACGGCAACTGCCGTACCCCGTTTATATATGCGTGAAATTTGCCGCAGTACCGGCTCAGAGATAAATGCTCGCTGGATTTCTATCGCAATATCCCAGCCAGACTAGGCCGTGTCATCAAATTGGTTATATGCAGTGAAACTACCAGCCAGTAATTTTGCAGTATGGGGGTGCATCGCTACGGGCTGCGGGACGATCAGTGGGAACGCATCGAGGGGCTATTGCCGGGC